>ENA-OUVC01000721-OUVC01000721.1-marine-metagenome-genome-assembly--contig:-NODE-721-length-20933-cov-6.118575_pt1 | contig 20933 bp, 18 predicted proteins | sample MGYA00248622_ERZ508571 | MGnify/ENA primary metagenome ERZ508571 (study PRJEB26236, sample SAMN06267175) | marine metagenome | isolation source: Columbia River Estuary | place: USA:Columbia River Estuary... | reverse complement strand
AACCCGGCGTATTCATTGAGCGCCTCAATGATACGGGCGTTTGGCTATTTCGTTGTGCGCGCCCTCACAACTTCATATGTGGCTAATGCTGCCGCTGCCGACACATTGAGTGACGACAAGGCTCCCAGCATCGGAATACTGACCAAGAGATCACAGCGTTCGCGAACTAGACGCGACAATCCTGGACCTTCTGCCCCAAGAACCAAGCACACTGACTCGGTTGCAAGAGATCCCATTTCAAAAATGTTCTTGTCCGCGGAGTCGTGCAGACCAATAATCCATACTCCGGCATCTTTGAGTTGTTTGAGTGCCGTCGGTAGTCCGCCGACAATACACATGGGAACGTACTCGGCTGCACCTGCAGCAGATTTTGCTGCAGTAGGAGTGATGTGCACCGCACGATGTCGTGGAAGCACGACTGCATCAACACCAGCCCCATCGCACGAACGCAAAATTGCACCGAGGTTGCCTGGGTCAGTAACACCATCAATTGCAACAAAGAACGGTTTGCGAGATGGTGAGGCATTTTTCAAAATGTCACCAATTTCTACTTCAGGGATTCCTGCTGCAGTCGCAATGATTCCTTGTGGCGCTTCGCTTCGGGCTTCGCGCTCAATTTCTTTGCGCGGTACAAAACGAACCGGAACGCGTTGATCATTTGCCAACTCAATGATGTCGTCAATGATGTCGTTCTTATCAAGGTCGTTTGATATCAAGATTTCATAGGCTTTGCGTTTGCGCGCAATGAGCAGCTCGCGGACTGCTTGACGACCTTCAACTTGGGAGCCCCCAAGACTGTGCTTGTCTGGGCGCGGCGCACGAGGGCCATCGTGTTCACGTGCAGCCGGCTTGCCTCCACGGTGCTTCTTCGTTCCTCGTGGTGCCCCGCGTGATGGTCCGCGACCACCTCCCGTGCTTCGTGGTTTCATGCCTGCGTCCTTTCAATGACCGCAACTGCCCAGCAGGCAATTCCTTCTTCTCGACCTAATGCTCCGAGCCCTTCAGCGCGTCGACCTTTTACGGTGATCGTCGCGCCAGCGGCATCAGACAATAATTTCTGCATCTCTTCACGGTGCGGAGCGATCTTTGGCTTTTCACAAACAATGCTGCAATCAACATTGCCAATTTCAAAGCCAGCTTCACGCACAATCGTGGCTACGTGAGCAAGCAACGTAAGCGAATTTGCTCCGGCCCACTGTGGATCGGTATCAGGAAAATGCATTCCAATATCGCCAAGTGATGCTGCACCAAGCAGTGCGTCAGCAGCCGCATGTGCAATGACATCTGCATCGCTATGTCCTGCGAGTGGTTTCTCGTTTGGAAATTTCACTCCACCCAACACCAACACACGATCGCTCGGACCATCTACAAAACGATGTATGTCAAAACCCTGTCCTACGCGCGTACGTATCGCCATGATGTGCTCCTATGCCTCTGTGTGCGCCATTGCACGCGCCCACTCAAGATCTTCTGGCGCAGTGAGTTTGCGATTCATTACTTCACCAGCGACAACGACGACTCGCTTCCCCATCGCCTCTACCAGTGTCGCATCATCTGTGCCTTCAGGAGATGATGCGTGCGCCGAACGCAGTATTGATGCTCGAAAAGCCTGTGGCGTTTGTACCGCTACAAGCGAAGATCGATCAGGCGTCGCGACAACAACGTTTTGTGAATTCACTTGCTTAATGGTGTCTGTTACTGGCAATGCAGGAATGGCTCCATCGGCACCAGTATGAACTTGCAAAATGACTTCGCGATATAAGTGTGCACTTGCAAATGGTCGAGCAGCGTCGTGCACACAGATAATGGTGGCTTCTGCCGGGACAGCAGCAAGACCGCATCGCACCGATTCACTTCGTGTCTCGCCACCAGCAACGCCACCTTCGCGTTCTGCATCGGCAGCTGGAAGCACTACCACTACCCCTGCGCTTGAACGGCCAGCTGTTTCTACCGACCAATCCAAGACCCGGCGATCGCCAAGCATGGAAAACTGTTTCGGGCCACCAAACCGAGCGCCGGAGCCTGCGGCTACCACAATTGTCCAAACAATTTCATTGGGCGCTGTTGTCACGTTCATTTAGGGTAGTACCGTCATAGTTCGCATGACACACGAAGAACTTCTTGCAAACACATCATTTTTTGCAGATACCCCAACAAGTGCACTTTCGCTGATTTGCGCTCAAGCAAAGACGCAAAACCTTCAGCGCGGCGATGTTTTGTTCAACGAGGGAGACGCTCCTGACGCATTGTTCGTCGTGCTCAGCGGACGCATCGCCATCGCAATCGGCAACAAACCACTCGACAGCCGTGAGAGCATGCTTGCGCTCATGGAGTCGGGAGACTTGTTTGGCGAACTAGGCATGCTCGACGAAGGACCTCGTAGCGCAATGGCGCGCGCCATTGAACAAAGCTCCGTCTTGCGCATTCCGTATGCTCAAGTGCGCGAACAAATGCAAGCAAACCCAACCATGTTGTGGGGTGTCATTAAATTGCTCGCCACACGGTTGCGCACCATGGACGAGGTGCTCGCAGACAGCGTGTTTCTCGATGTCACAGGTCGGACAGCGAAGCGCTTACTTGAACTATCGAGTGGAAATAACGAGTTTGTCTTACCAGTTACCCAAGAAGAACTTGCCGGAATGGTGGGAGCTTCACGCGAGCGCGTGAATAAAGCCATCGCAAGTTTTATTCGTCTTGGATGGTTGGAACAACACGATCGCCGTTACAAAATTTTGATGCGCGAGCGAATGGAAATTCGCGCCAGCTAATCAATCTGCAAGCAGCCATTCCTGGGTGCGAGCAAAAGCATCAGCGGCATCTTCGGCCCGATGCGCCGGACGTGTTGCATCATGTGCAAAGCCGTGCACCGCGTGCGGATATTCACACACCGTCACTCCACTCTCAAAAAGTTCTGTTACTTGTTCGGGTGGCGTGTACGGGTCTAGTGCACCAATGATTGCCAGAACGCGTTCTGGATAACCCGAGTACAGATATTCCATCGGGTCACCTTGGGTTGCGCTCTGCCATCCTTCTGGCACGTGAATCATTCCGTAGAACGATGAAATTTTTGCAAAGCGATCACTCCGTGCTGCCTTAAAGCAGTACATGCCACCCATGCAAAATCCGATGAGCCCAACACGGTCAACCGAGAGTGCATCGGCGGCTTCAGTGAGATCGCGCAGGTGAACGCTGTCATCCAGCTTGGCCATTTCGGCGAAGCGCTCAGTGACATCTGCGGACAACTCTTTGCCTGGAAACGGTTCGACGGCAATCACTGCCATCTGCCATTCGTTTGCCAATCTTGAAACCAAATCGGAAAACAATGGGCGAAGTCCGAAAATATCTGGTGCAATCACCAACCCCATTTTTGGATTCGCTACCGATGTGTCAATTTCTGCTGGTGTCCCTGACGGCAAAGTAATGCGCATAACCCAATACTGACAGGGTTTTTACGATGCGGTGAGACTTTTGGTGAGTGATCTAGTGAGGACAGCAGTGATGGTCATTTCACATGATCCTGTGCATGACCACAACTCGACCAACACATCAACGTCCATCACTCACCCATCCAGCAGGTTCAGCGCCTCTTGTTCGCAAACTCGTTACTGAATGGGGAACCATCTCCGCTCAGCCACGCACTCTGCGATTGATCAATCGATGGGACTTGCCAGGCGGCCCAATTAACCATCTTGACGAAGTGCTCCTTCGTGCCGGTTACGGCATTGACTCCACGTACGAGAATTGCGATGCATTCCTCTTTGCACTCGTTAAACGCGCGGCTCACGATGAACTTGCTGCTCGCATCGTGTTGCAACGAATCCTTCCCCCACTCATTGCAATTGCCGGACGTCGAGGACACATTGTGAACGGCGGATTCAATGCAGCGTTCAATGAGATTCTCGGACAAGCATGGATCCTGATCCGTCAATACCCCGTTGATCGCCGACCTGCAAAAATCGCTTCAAATCTGGTTCGTGATACCGAATACTTTGCATTCGTTCGCAACGCTCGCCTTAAGCGTTTAGAAGTTGAGAGCTGGACCGACGATGCTGACGAAAAGTTTGTCACTGAAGAAGACGACACCATTGAACCCGATGTTGAACTTGCACAAGTCATTCACGATGCGGTGAAACGCGGTATTCGCACTGCTCCACTTCAGTTAATCATGCGCTTAAGCAGCGGCGAAACCGTGGAAGACATTGCAGCAGAAGCTGGTGTGTGCGTACGCACGGTACGCACTTGGCGGCGAAAGGCAATTATCGAGTTGCGTGAACGAACGCAGTGTGCGGCGTAAGTTTTGCCGTACGCAAGCGCAACGAATTGCTCACTACAAACACGCTGGAAAAAGCCATGGCCAAACCTGCCCACATTGGGTTCATGTACCCGAGTGCAGCAAGTGGAATGGCAGCAGCGTTATAGATGAATGCCCAAAACACATTTGCGCTAATCGTTCTCAGAGTTGCACGCGACAACAAAATGGCGTCTGCCACTAGGCGCAAGTCACCGCTCACAATGGTGAGGTCGCTTGCGTTCATGGCAACATCGGTGCCAGTTCCCATGGCGATACCAACATCGGACTGAGCAAGTGCAGCAGCATCATTTACGCCATCGCCCACCATGGCAACTGCATACCCGCGCTCTTGTAAGTCTGCAACGACTCGCACCTTCTCGGCAGGAAGCACACCTGCAATCACGTGTTGTTCGTCGGTATCAATGCCTACCTGTTCTGCAACAGCGACGGCAGTTGCCCGATTGTCTCCTGTAAGCAACACCGGCCTTAGGCCAAGTTTGCGCAAATCAGCAATCGCTTCGGCACTGTGCTGCTTTGGTTGATCAGCAATTACGCATACACCCTTTGCCGAACCGTCATAGGCAACGAGCACCGCAGTGTTCCCTGAATTGCGCGCCGCATGCAATGCGTCTTTCATGTCTTTCGACACGATGGTGAGCTGCTTTTCAAATAGTGGTTCACCACCAACCATCACGCGCTTGCCGTCAACCACGCCAATCGTTCCCATACCTGCAATCGATTCAAAATGACCGACGCCTGCGAGTGTGCCTAATTCGGCACGGGCTGCATTGGCAATTGCTTTCGCTACTGGATGCTCACTGGCATGCTCTAACGCACCTGCATAACCAAGCACCTCTGCACGCGTTACACCAATTGCGCACACCACATCAATCAATTGCATGACGCCAGTTGTCACTGTTCCCGTTTTGTCAAACACCACGGTGTCGATACGACGCGTGCTCTGCAATACGTCTACGCCCTTAATCACAATTCCCATCTGCGCTGCGCGACCGCTGCCCACCATCAATGCTGTTGGTGTTGCAAGGCCAAGCGCACATGGACACGCAATAATCAGTACGGCAACGGCTGCAGTAAATGAATCTGCAACGCGATTGGAATTGTCACCAAGCACATACCAGCCAATAAAAGTCAGAACCGAGATCACGATCACGGTCGGCACAAACACGCTGCTTACCCGGTCGGCTAATCGCTGCACTGGTGCTTTCGTGGACTGCGCATCACGCACGAGTTTGGTCATTTGCGCAAATGTTGAATCTGCACCAACTCGTCGTGCTTTCACAATGATTCTGCCCGACAAGTTCACTGTTGTTCCCGTTACTTTGCTGCCTTTTGCTACATCGACAGGAACACTTTCACCCGTGAGCATGGATGCATCAATTGTGGAATCACCTTCTTGCACAATTCCATCTGCCGCAATAATTTCGCCGGGACGAACCACAATCAAATCGCCTACCTGGATGAGAGCAGCCTCAATCACGACTTCTTCGCCATCACGCAAAACTGTTGCGTTGCGCGCACCAAGCGCAAGAAGTGCGCGAAGCGCATCGCCTGCTCGTCTTTTTGCACGCGCTTCGAAATAGCGACCAGCCAACAAGAACACGGTGACCGAAACAGCAACTTCGAAATACACATGGGGTGATTCGGCCATGCCGACCATGCCAGACATGTTGTGACTATCTGTTGCGCCACCCCAAATCAGTGCCCACAACGACCACCCAGTTGCAGCGACAACTCCGAGCGAAATCAACGTGTCCATCGTGGTGTTTCGATGGCGTGCATTCATAAGCGCTGCACGATGGAATGGCCATGCACCCCAGGTCACTACTGGTGCAGAAAATGCCAATGCATACCACTGCCAGTTAGAGAACTGCAGTGCCATAAACATTGACACCACAGCAACAGGAACTGCTAATACCAGCGACACCAGCAGTCGTGTTTTCAACATCGACACACGTTCACGAACTTCGGCATCCAACATGTCGGGTGTGGTTTCGGCAAGCGTTCGTGCGCCATAACCGAGTCCTTCGATCGTTGAAATGAAAGTTGCTACATCGGCAGAGGTTGAATCAAATGCCACTCGGGCAGATTCGGTTGCAAAGTTCACTGTTGCTTCCACGCCGGGAAGTGCATTCAGTCCCTTTTCGATCGACATCGCACATGCATTACATGACATGCCGGTGATCGAAAGATCCAGCTGATTGACTACTGACTCGTCTGTGCTCACTGAGTACAGTCTCGCCTTTCATTCACCCAGATGTCAGTGACATCTGGCGAATTCAGGAATTAGAGACGAAAGTCTGGGCCTTGGTCGCCGTATCCGTTGAACGTGTCAACGGAAGTCATGACCAGGCGGTGTGCGAGTGTGAAAACACCTGCTGCAATAAGGAGGGGAATGAACATAACAACAGTATTTCACGATTATCGTGAACCGTGATACACAAGCCAAAAGTATCTCAAAAATAGATACTTGGTATCGCTGACGGCGAATAACCAATGGTGGGTCGCCAGGGGCTCGAACCCTGGACCTGCGGATTAAAAGTCCGTTGCTCTACCAACTGAGCTAGCGACCCGAAACTGCACTTCCTTCGTGCACGACAGGCTAGTTCCCCCGAGGCCGAATTCTTCAGTTGTTAGCAAATGATAAGAATCCATGCGTGGTTTTCACACTGAGCAACGACAGTGCTTCCATCGTTGTAGACGCAACTCATGGCGGTCGACTCGCGTCGTTACGTATCCAGGATGCGGAAGTTCTGCTCACCGGTGGCCCAGACGACACAACACTCACCTGGGGTTGCTATCCAATGGTTCCATACGCTGGCCGCGTCAGATCTGGTGTTGTGCGGTTCAACAATGTTGATCACCAATTACCTCTCACCCTTCCGCCACACGCAGCTCATGGAACAGTTTTTGCACAATCGTGGACTGTTGTTGATGCAACTGCATCAACGATTGAACTCAACGCGAATTTGGGTTCACAATGGCCCTTTGGAGGTTCTGTTTCTCAACGCATTGAATTGAGTAACGACCATGTCCGCTTGGGACTGCGTGTTACTGCAGGTGATCAGGCAATGCCAGCACAAGTTGGATGGCATCCATGGTTTTGTAAGCCAAGTCACACTTCATTGATTTTTGAATCAATGCTGCAGCGCGATGGGCATGGAATCGCAACCACGATTCGCGAACGAACAGATGCCGTCAACGTTGATGACTGCTTTATCAATCCACTTGCACCACTTTCACTCACGGTCAACGGGGTCAAACTTGTTCTTTCCAGCGATTGTTCACATTGGGTGGTGTATGACCTACCGACACACGCAACATGCATCGAGCCTCAATCGGGCGCTCCAAATGAAATCAATGATTCACCCGTCATTCTCGCCCCTAGAGAGTCAATGGCGAGGTGGTTCACCATCGCTTGGACTGGCAGACTTATTCATTAGTGGCAGCCAACGATCAACTTCTTCACTTGTACGACGAACGTCTCAGCGTTGTCATCAGCACGCGAGGCAACGTTCCCGCGATTGTGTACTGGGGAAGTTTTCTTGGACAAAACCCTCTTCAACACGACTTGTTTACGCGAGCCGTTCTCGGCGGTGGCGTCGATCTTGATCCACCACTTGGCATCATTGCTCAGCACCATGATGGATGGCTCGGCAATCCCGGCGTTGAGGGATGTTTTCCAGATGGTTCAGGGTCATTTCCTCATTTCATAATTTCATCAAGCACCAACACCACTACCTCAGCCAATTTCACACTTCGTGACGCTGATCTTCATCTCGACCTACAGATCAACGTTGACATTCATGCGAGTGGTGTTCTCACAATTACAGGCGCGCTCTCCAATCGTGGGTCATTGCCCTATCTGTTGCATGGTCTGCGCTTTGCTCTTCCCATCCCACCACGAGCACAAGAACTCCTCACCATTGGCGGCCGCTGGGGAATGGAGTTTGGTGAACAGCGCACACCATGGGTGCAATCAACCATGTCGGTTTCCAACAACAGAGGTCGTACCTCTCACGAGAAATGGCCCGTGGTTTTTGCAGGAACCAGTCAATTCGGCGAACAACATGGTGAGGTCTGGGGATGTCATGTTGGATGGAGCGGAAACTTTGACATCACACTCGACGGAGTTACTGAACACCACAAGCACATGCTCGTTGGGGAAAAACTGATTGCGGGAGAGCTTGTTATTAGACCGAATGAATCGCATTCAGCACCAACTGTTTACGCGGTGCACTCATCTCAAGGTCTGAGTTCTGCATCTCAGCAATTTCATCAATTCGTTCGCTCAGGGTTACGACATGAAAACGCTTCGCGGCCAGTCACACTCAACACCTGGGAAGCGGTGTACTTCGATCACAACTTTGAAACGCTGACAAAACTTGCGGACTTAGCCGCACAGGTCGGTGTCGAGCGTTTCGTGCTTGATGACGGCTGGTTTTCTGGAAGAAGAAACGACACTGCTGGCCTCGGGGACTGGACTGTTGACTCTTCCGTTTGGCCAAATGGCCTCACTCCACTCATTACTCACGTGAAGTCATTGGGAATGGAGTTTGGAATTTGGTGTGAACCCGAAATGGTTAACCCAGAAAGCGATTTGTATCGTCAGCATCCAAACTGGGTACTTCATAGTGGGACAAGCAGACCGATCACGGGAAGAAACCAGCTTGTCCTTGACATGTCACGAATTGACGTTCGCAATTATTTGTTCACTTGCATTTCACAGTTACTTGATGCGTACGACATCTCCTATGTGAAATGGGATCACAATCGAGATCTCGTTGCCTCGCCAGCACATTCACAGACTCTTGGCACCTACGAATTGCTGGGTCGGCTAAAGGAAACTCACCCTCATGTTCAGTTTGAATCGTGCGCATCAGGTGGAGGGCGAATTGACTTTGGAATTCTTCCCTATGTTGATCGATTTTGGACAAGTGACTCCATTGATCCGCTCGATCGAATGCTCATCCAGCGAGGTGCACAGCGGCTCATGCCACCAGAAGTGCTTGGCACTCACATTGGATCACCAATCAGTCACATCACTCGACGCAGTCACTCGCTTGCATTCCGAGCTTCGACAGCACTTTTTGGATGGCTCGGAATTGAATGGAACCTGCTTGACGCATCAACTCACGAGCGAGACAGACTTGCTTCTGTCATTGCACAATACAAAACGTTGCGGCCGCTTCTTCACACTGGTTTATCGTTCCAGGAAGACCATCCAGATTCAAATATTTTGGTGCATGGTGTTTCAGCACACGATCAATCGCAGTCTCTCGTCTCTGTTACTCGGCTTGCTAATGGCCCAAGTAGTCATGTAGATCCAATACATCTTCATCAATTCGATGACGATGCAACATTTATCATCAGACCACTGCACCTTGGAACACCTGCGTATGCGCCACACCGAAAACTTCCGCAGTGGATTGACGCTGGATCAATCACTATGACAGGACGGCACATGAGTGAAATTGGTGTCGTTTGTCCACCTTTATTGCCGGCCTCAAGTTTCCTTATCCAGATTCATAAGGCGATGCAGTGAGCGATAACGACCGTCTTGATCCGCATTCCGGTGCACGTGTTCACATCGTTGCTGTGCGTCAGAACCGACCAAATTTGCCGTCTTCGGAATGCCCATTTTGTGTTGGCGGTCTTGAATCTCCAGAACCCTACGACGTGAAATCATTTGCCAATCGATGGCCAGCACTCGAAACCGGCGCATGTGAAGTGGTGTTGTACTCGTCGCAACATGACGCAACCTTTGCGTCACTGGGAAGTAGTGGAATTCGAAATGTCATTGATCTTTGGGCAGAACGAACTACGCAATTGCAGCAACAAAATGATGTCGATTACGTCCTGATCTTTGAAAATCGGGGAGCTGAGGTTGGGGCAACAATCAGTCACCCACACGGGCAGATTTACGCATTTGATCATGTCCCGCGCCGTCAGCACTCAATACTGCAATCGCAGTGGAAACCAGACCTCCAACCTGCGGATCGTTTAGTTATCAACGGCGATCATTTTGTTGCTTACGCCCAGTACGCAGCTATACACCCGGTTTCATTAGTTGTTGCTCCACATCAACAGGTTTCGCTTCTCAGTCAACTCGGTGATGAATTGCGTGATGAACTCGCATCAATTCTTCACAAGACATTTGTGGCATTAGATCAGCTCTTCGATGCTCCCCTTCCCTACATGATGTGGATTACACAAGCACCGGCAAAAACTCAGTATGAGAATGCTTGGCTAAACATTGAGATTGTTTCGCCATGGAGAGCAAAAGGTGTCCAGAGATACATCGCCGCAGCCGAAGTGTCCACTGAGGAATACTTCAATCCAGTAGACCCAGCAGATATCGCTCAGCGTCTTCGCACCTTGGTGGTCTAATGCGCGCAATAGCACCAGGGCGCGTCAACTTGATTGGTGATCACACCGATTACACGGGTGGCTTGGTCTTTCCCATGGCCATCAATCGATACACCGTGATTGATGCACGCTTTACCGAGGATTCTTCTATTTCATTGAAGTCTGCCGATGAACCCGATGTGGCAAATTTCAAAATCCCTGTTATTGACATTTCCTCGTTGCAGCCACAATGGGCTAGGTACATCGCGGCAGTTGCCGCTGAATGCAATGCAACCCGCGGAATCGTGGGGACAATTTCTACGGATATTCCTATTGGAAGTGGTCTTTCTTCTAGCGCTGCACTTGAAGTCGCAACAGCACTAGCCCTTGGTTTCGATGGTAATCCTCAGGAACTAGCTCGGTTAACACAACGTGCCGAGCATGCAGCAACAGGTGTCCCTACGGGAATCATGGATCAACTGTGTATTTCAGTTGCTCAAGAACACCACGCCATGTTGATTGATTGCTCAACGCTTGAAGTGGTCTATAGCCCTATTCCAGAAGAGTGCAAAATTGTTGTCCAGTTCATCGCACACCGCACTTTGCAAGGCTCGGAATACAGCGAACGTGTTCGTCAGTGCAACTCCGCAGAGGCCATTATTGGACCACTCCGCTCGGCAAGCATCGACATGCTTGAGTTAATTGAAGATGCCACTATTTCACAGCGCGCTCGCCATGTGATTACCGAAAATCAACGAGTTCGCGAATTTGCCCAAGCTCTTGCATCTCATGATTTGCAGCACGCGGGTCAACTCATGAACGAAGGGCACGCATCGCTTGCTCACGACTTTGCAACATCTACTTCGGCAATGGATAAAGCGGTAGAGGAAATCCAGAACATTCCAGGAGTGTTTGGAGCGCGAATGACTGGTGGTGGGTTTGGTGGATGTGTTGTTGCTCTGTGTACACGCGATGCACACGTGCCTGGTTGGACGCTGTCAGCGGCTGGCGCCGCGCGTCTCGCGTGAAACCACGTAAGCAAACAGATACTTTCCGGGCTGTATTCGATATTTCGGCAATACATCTGGACCACAACTTGCAGTCCCAAGTCCTCTGTGAGCGATGTCAATATTCATTGTTAGATATGGACGCTTGATAAGTTCTGTTTGATCTGCTGCTTGATACAGATCTTGTGTTGTATACGGCAAGGCAGACATGTGCAACGGAACACTTTCTGCTTCAATTCGAATCACTTCTTTAGTTTTCGGATTGCTTACTTCAAACCATCTGCACTGTGTTCGTAGCCCATATTCCTGGGGCACCAGATATGGCAGTTCATCTGCCTCTCCGGTGTACACGCCCAGCATTGCCGACGACTCGCGGTCTGGGTAACACTCGTGCGGACCATTACCCCACCACGAAACCACTGTGAATCCTTCTGGTAATGGAAAGCTCACACCAATACGCGGCAGATCATCCAACGCTTTGGGAACGATGACCGAGTGTTCAAAGCGGACTGAGCCATCTTTTCGAACTGATCGCTTCGTTTGATGCTTTACCAACTGTGAGATGTCTCCATCAATCCCTTGCTGTTGCCAACGCTTCAACGTGGTGGTTTCTACCCATGCAAGATTTGGCAGCAACTTGAATCCATCGTTGTCGATGGATGCTCGAAACAAAGAAATCTGTGGATTGATATCCAGCGACTCACACTTTCTCTGAGAAGTTTGAATCTTCTTCGCACGAACCGATTTCACTGCCAGTTGATCCCATGCAACAACATGCCCTCGATCACACCACGACTCTGCACGCTTTGTCTTCCAGGTGATGTTGATTCGAATGTCACCAGACAAACCCTGAACCGATGGAATCTTGATTCGTTTCGTCTTTCCTGCAGCGAGACCTGGGAGCGCTAATTTCCCCTTTCGCTTCACAACACCATCAACGACTACTTCATACATTGCAGATAGCCATGAAACATCACGAAACGCTTGTCGATTCTTTATCTCAATCACTGGAGCAGACTTTGGACCAACGAGCTGTACAGCAACTGGTTGATGCACCCACGCAACCTCTCGCATTGCCGGGTGAGGTGTGAGATCAGCGTGCATCAATCCATCTGCAACAAAGTTTCCATCGTGTGGGAAATCGCCAAACTGTCCGCCGTACGCAAACCGTTCCTTACCATTAGGTAGTAATTGGCGAAGGCCGTGATCTTTCCATTCCCAAATGAAACCACCTTGCAGACCCGGCGTGTTATCAAATGCTTTCCAATAATCCGAAAGCGACCCATTTGAATTACCCATGGCGTGGCTGTACTCACACATGATTAGAGGACGTACACGCCTTTTACTCTTTCCGTACATTTCAATGGCTGCAATAGGTGCGTACATCGGGGCCACGACATCAGTTGCGGTCATGCCTCCGTCGAACCAATTCGTGTGAAAAACAGCGCCTTCGTAATGGATGATTCGTGAAGAGTCATACGACCTCACCCATGCTGCAGCGGCATCGTGAACGCTTCCATATCCAGATTCATTCCCAAGTGACCACATGATCACGCTCGGATGGTTCTTATCGCGCTCCACCATTCGACTCACCCGCGAAAGCCACGTTGCTCTATACGCCGAATCGTGGCACAGGCTTGTTATCCATGCATGACTTTCAATGTTGGCTTCGTCCACCACGTACAGTCCCAATTCATCACAGATCTCAAGAAATCTGGGGTCGTTTGGATAATGAGAGCATCGCACTGCATTGATGTTGTGCTGCTTCATCGCCACAACGTCTTCTCGCATATCTTGCACCGTGACTGCCTTGCCGCGATCAGGGTGATGATCGTGTCGATTTACCCCCTGAATCATGATGCGCTTACCGTTCACCAAGAGATCACCACGAACGATTTCAATTTTCCTAAAGCCAATTATCTGCTCTGTTGAATCAATCACTTTCCCATTCGTATCAAGTAACGAAATGCGAACTACGTAACGATTCGGAAGTTCTGCAGACCACAACTTCACACCAGTTGCTGACCATTGAATCTCTGCGCAATGTCCCGCGAACAGATAGGGACGAGTGCTGTGTGCAACCTCTGCAGAGTGCTGAATTCCGATCTGCTTTCCGTTAACACTGTGCAATGTCGCTTTAACTTTCAGCCCAGATGGAAAGCGGCCATCGCTAGGAGCTGCCACTTGCGTAGTAACGCGTATTTGGCCACTACCCGTCAGGGAATCTCGCACGTCATTAACTTCGGCAACAACTCGAACATCTTCAATTCGGAGTTGCGGTTGGGCTTCAATGAACACATCTCGGTGTAAACCCGACATCCACCATTGATCTTGGTCTTCTACGTATGACTGTGCCGAATATCTACACACCGTTATTGAAACAAGATTCATTCCTTCTCGAACAAACGGAGAAATGTCGTATTCACTGGCTAATCGACTATCTGTTCCATAACCAACAAATTCACCATTAACTCGAACCGAGTGCACGCTCTCTGCAGCTCCAACATGTAAAACAATTCGGCGGTCAGACCATGCGCTCTCAACCTTAAAGTTGCGCCGATACACCGCAGTAGGAACTTCCTTTGGCAGATGCGGAGGACTTTCGCGCCACGGCATTGCAATGTTTGTGTAATGCGGAACATCACCAAGATCGAATTGAGTCCAGTTGCTTGGAACGGGAATACTCACCCAGTCGCGGTCGTCGCAAAGTTCGCCCAATTCACGAAGGACAATATCTTCCGGGTGCGCAAATCGCTTAATGCGCCAATCACCATTGAGCGAGACTCGAATACTCGATTCCGAGACAAATGGTGTTCGCATTGGTAGGCGATTTACTTGGACAGCATTGGGGTCTGCCCACAGTTTTAAATCGTGTAGCTCAGGTATTGAAGCCATGTGCTTACGCGACTCGGCCTACTAACAAACCAACACCAATGAATTGCAGCACCCCTGCGACAACGGTGAACACGTGCCAGATTTCGTGATACCCAAAAACATGCGGTACAAGATCTGGCTTTTTCATATAAAACAACACTGCGCCAACGGTGTACACGATGCCTCCTAAGGCATACATCAGCAGACTGGTGAAACCTGCTCGCCCATAGGCCCATGGCAAAATAATGAGTGCCGCCCAACCAATGATGATGTACATCGCATGGCCAACGCGCTTCGCTTTCCACGTGATCTTCAGTCCCATCCCCACAGCAGCCGCAATCCAGATCAGCACCAAGAATGGAATGCCCACGTTGTACGGCAACGCCATCAAACAAACAGGTGTGTACGTTCCTGCAATAAGTACGTACACCATCGCGTGATCAATTTGCTGCATCGTCTTTTGCGAACGCAACGACTTCGTGAACAGGTGATACGAAGCAGATGTTGAATACAGGGCCAACAATGACAGAGCGTAGATTCCTACAGCTAGTCGAGGGACCCCAGCTGGAGTGAACAGCGTGAGAATAATGCCGGCAGGAATAGTGACAGCAACTGCAATGGCGTGAATTCTGCCGCGCCAGCGCGGACGCCAGTTTCCTGTTGCATGCATAAACACTGGCATGTGTGGCACGAAAGCACCTCCTACGCACAGCGTAACCTGTGTATATGACTTACAACTTTGATCGCTTTCTTCGTTACGACGAAATGGTTACGTGGCTTACTGAGTTGGCTTCACGTTTTCCCCATCTAGTGACATTAGAGACATACGGAAAGTCGCATCTTGGACGAGATTTGTGGATTGCAACAGTTACCGATTCAACAACTGGATCACACGATACGAAACCGGCGCATTGGATTGACGCAAACATTCACGCAACTGAAGTAACTGGCGGAGTTGCAGCGCTCTACATTCTGGAATATCTCACCAGTCAATTTGGTCGAGATCATCACACAACAGAGGCGCTTCGCACGCGCACGTTCTACATCGTTCCCCGCGTCAACCCTGACGGCGTAGAAGACGCACTTCTCGATAGCCCGCGCTATCACCGTTCAAGCGTTCGTTCATGGCCGTGGCGCGACGGACATCGTTGGCCTGGACTGAGCGTTGAAGACATTGACGGCGACGGTGCGGTTCGAACAATGCGTATTGCTGACTCTGACGGTGCATGGGTTGAGCACGACGATGATTCGCGCGTGATGGTTCCTGTTGGCCCACTCGGTGTTGCCCCTGGGACACAGCGTTATCGATTGCTTGATGAAGGTGTTCTCGAAAACTTTGATGGCTTCACTATTCCGATGCCACGTGATCCGGCAGGACTCGATCTCAACCGAAACTTCCCAGCGGGTTGGGGCACCACCGTGCTCGGTTCGGGAGATCACCCTATGTCTGAGCCCGAAATTGATGCACTCGTTCGCGCCGCGCGGTCGCGCACCAACGTATGTGGATACAACGCATTTCATACTGCAGGTGGCTTCATGTTGCGACCAAGCAGCACGCGTCCCGATTCAACACTGCCACCGTTTGACATTTGGGTGTACAACGAACTTGGAAAAGTTGGTGTGCAACACACCGGCTACCCCGTTCATTCGGTGTACGAAGACCTCACGTGGGACAAGAGCGACACCATGAGCGGCGCTGGTGACGACTGGGCATATGAACATCTTGGTGTTTTCGGCTGGACTACAGAGTTTTGGGACATCATTTTCCACGCAACAGGAAAGCACTCGCCAACCGACATTTGGTACGTCGGTCCAACTCCAGAGCAAGAACTTGCTGTCTGCAAATGGACTGACACGAATGCACCAGGCGCATATGCAGCCTGGAAGAAGTTCAATCACCCACAACTTGGTGAAATTGAAATTGGCGGATGCGACGCAATCAAAACATGGTCGAACGCCCCTGCGTCAAAACTGCGTGACGAAGTAGCGCCACACGTACATTTCGCCATCTATCAAGCACTTGCTTCGCCGCGACTCGAAATCAAACGAGCAACTGCCGAATCTCTTGGCAGTGGTGTCTACAAAGTTGAAATTGGTATTGCCAACACCGGTTGGCTGGGCACAGAAATCAGCGAGTGGGCACAGAAGAACAAAATCGTGCTCCCTCTCACTGCAGAAATTTCTGGAGCGACCCTCGTTGAAGGCGCGCCACGAGTAAAACTCGGACAACTAGACGGGCGTGTGAAATTCAGAGTGAGCGGTGATGCAAAATCAGATGGAACACCTGATCGCGTACTGCACAGTTGGTTAGTTCGTGGAGAAAAAGGTCAACGAGTCACGCTGACTGCAACACATCAACGTGCTGGTGTTGCTTCGGCTGTTGTCGAACTTCCATAACGCTGATGTGACTGAATTGCGCGAACAGAAATAAACAGCGCGCTCGGCACGATGACAACATTCGGCAGAGCTACATACAAGTCGTCAATCATTAATCCGTAGATTCCCCAAGATGCCGACATCGTGGCCACCATGATGAACGTCACCACCGAGATTCCAACGAGATGACTTGTTTTCGCGGCGCGAATTACCTGAGGGACAATTCCGGTTGCACCTACTGCAACGGCAATTGCGCCCAATAAGTCCCGTGAAATTGCGAGCGCGATGAGCGCTGCGACCACCACAGAGATCTCAACAGTAAGCGCGCGGACTGCTGACACTGCTTTGAGTCGCACCTGCATGAATACAACGGTTCCGAACCCACAAATGGCCATCAAGTTTGCCAGTACAACAAGATGAGTGGATGACGCTATTCCGTAGACGACCCACAGAATTGATCCGCTGACGTTTTGTAGTTGCGAAGGTACAGAAATGCCTTCAACCGTGTTTCTCCTTACCACTCGGTAAGCCTGCGGAATCGTGAAGGTAAAGGAAAGCGAGATACACCACAGGCTGAAAATGGTGCGAAAATCCACTTCGCAACCCTAGGCGTTCTCGTTAGCGTAAATGGGGCTATGACCACCACCTACGCCGTGAGCCTTCAAGCCAAGAAATGGTCTGACGAGATTCGGCACGCGTGCAATGACACAGTTCGAGATTGGCTCAATCGACAATTTTCTACCGACCGAATGCCAGCCAACATGCGTATCCGAGTGAGGCAGTCGCCCGACGACGAGGTTTTCCGAGCAGAAATTTCCGAAACGTTTAAGGCCACCGGGTCGGGGCGCACAACCACCATCACTATTGCACCACATCGTGGTCAACTGGTTTTCGATGTGCGCATGAAATACATCGCTGGAAAAGATTCCATCGTGCCGCGTCGGCCGGCCGAAGTTCCACCAAAATCACTACTCCAACTGTGCAGTGAAATTACTCAATTAGTCGAGTTGTATGACGCTGAACGTCGCATTGCGCCAGTTGTTCGCATTATCTCGACGACTGATGATGGTCAAGCGCTTGGCGCAGACTCTTTGGACGCGCTTTCTCGAAGACTGCCGATCATTATTGAGTACACAGCAGGAAAGAATTTGGAGTCTTCACTCACTGCTCAACTCGCTCATGATCTATTGGGAATAGCGCACATTGCACACGTCACCACAACTGACGCACTCAAAGCATTTAATGCTTATTGCGGCGCTCAAACACTGAGCGAGCAATACATCACCATCATGTGGCCACAACCTGTTAAGCCAACTGTGATTGCGACGTCTCAACCTAAACGAGAACAAATTGCCGCGATGATTATCGACGCAGCGACCCTCCAACCAGAGTTGCCAACTCAGGCACCACCACGTGCAACTTTGGCCCGCCAAGTGCAGAGTCCTGTTGCTACTGAAACAAATATTGGTGCCGACATTGCGTCACTTAAAAAGACAATTGATTTGCTCTACAAACAGATTGACGAAAAGCAATTTCACATTGACCAACTCGACGAAGAACTTGCCGAATTGGATGAACAAAATGATGCACTCATTGATGACCTGGAAGAAGGCGAACAGAAGATAGCCGTCCTGGTTGAAAAAAATACTTCCTTGCAAGAGGACAACCATTTACTGATTGCGCAATCCACCGCATTAGAGGAAACATTTGCGCGAAAAAACCCTAATGCAATCCCTAAAACAGTCGAACAGGCAGTACGAAAGGCTAAACAAGAATGTGTCAATCTAGTTTTTTTGGATTCTGCCTTCGAAACCGCAAAGCAGCTACATAGGTGGGGAACAACACCATTGTTGGTGCTCAACGACTTGCGTAAACTTGATTTAGTTGTACAGGAATGGCGGAAAAATGCTTTTTCAAGTGCTGGACTTGTCTCCTATATGCGAGACCAGCACGGTCTCGTTTATGCGTCTGGTATCGGAGAAAACACCGCTCAAAAATATGCTGCTGACTACACGGCGGTCTATCTCGGCAAACCTGTGTTATTGCAGGCTCACCTAAAAAGAGGTAAGCGAACAAACATCACCCGTATTTACATGCATGTGGATAACGCCAACAAAACAATCGTCATCGGCTTGGTCGTCGCTCACGGGCAATATGGCAATAGCTAATTCGGCATCGCTTGAACAACCCCGTAGCATCGGGTCATGACTTCACCGATCTACAAACTTTCAGATAGTTACATCGATCGCCTTGCCGTGCTCGACCCAGGTGCCGCAACGTATATGGGTATTCCTGGCCACGACCACGAGATGACCGACTTCTCGCCTGCTGGCCACGATGCTCGTGCAGCACTTGATCATGATGTGCTGACGCAACTCAATGCACTTGATACTTCTGCTGATGCAGATCGACTGGCTGCAGGCGTATTACGCGAGTCGCTCGAGATGGGCACGCTTGAATACGCAGCGAATGAACATCTTCGATCCATTCGTGTGATCGCAGGTGATGTCGATGCTGGTCGTTCGATCTTTGACTTGATGCCAACCGATACGGCCGAGCAATGGTCGGTAATTGCAGAGCGCATGTCGCAAGTGCCGCGTGCGTTTGCTGGCATGCGCGAGTCGTGGGCACTCGGTGCGCAACGAGGCGCACTTGGGCAACGCCGACAAGTGCTTGCATCGGCTGAGCAATTGGGCGCTTGGGCAGGCCGCGGCACTGCACCAGCATTCTTTGAACAGTTCGTTGAAGGTGCTGCTTCAGTTGCCGGTGCGCCAATCGATCAACTGCGCTCAGCAGCAAAGGCTGCTTCAAAGGCACTCGGCGAAACATCCGATTATTTGCGCAACGAGTACGCACCGATTGCGGATGCTCACGATGGTGTTGGTGCAGATCGTCACGCATTAGCTCGACGCCGATTCATGGGCATGAATGTTGAGGCCCGCGATGCGTACGAGTGGGGCTGGGGCGAAGTAGAGCGTCTCGATGCAGAGATGGCACGCGTGGCACAAGAGATTCAGCCAGGTGCGTCACTCGCTGAAGTACGACACCTGCTTGACACCGACCCTGCTCGATCGATTGTTGGTGAAGATGGATTGCGCGATTGGTTGCAAGAAATTATGGACGACGCAATGAAATTCTTGATCGATGAAGATCACTTCTCAATTCCAAAATCTATTCAGCGAGTCGAGGCGATGATTTCTCCTCCTGGTGGCGCCGCAGCAATGTATTACACAGGGCCAAGTGAAGACTTAAGTCGTCCCGGTCGCACGTGGTATCCAACTAATGGTCGCACTGTGTTTCCACGTTGGAGTGAGCCAACGACTGCATACCACGAAGGTGTGCCGGGCCATCACCTGCAAGTTGCAATCGCCACGATCAATTCCGAAAAACTCTCACGTTTTCAGCGCAACACATTTGTGTCTGGTCATGGCGAAGGTTGGGCACTGTACGCAGAGCGATTGATGGACGAGTTTGGCTTCTTCGCCAATCCCGAATATCGCCTGGGATATTTATATGCACAGGCGTTCCGTGCAGCACGCGTTGTCATCGACATCGGTATGCATTGTGGATTCACTATTCCTGCTTCGTGGCCGTGGCACCCAGGTGAGGCATGGACACCAGAGCTGATGCTCGAATTTTTGAGTGCTCGGTCATCAAGCGATGATGCGTTTAATCGCTCTGAAATCAATCGCTATCTGGGCTGGCCGGGTCAGGCTATTTCGTACAAGCTCGGCGAGCGAGTGTGGCTCGATTTGCGCGATGACGCTCGCAAAAAACACGGCTCTGCTTTTGACTTGCGTAAGTGGCATGCACATGGACTCGATTTGGGCAATCTTGGTCTTGACTTGCTCAAATCTGAAATGGCTCGCTTCTAGCTACGGAACAACAACAACCTTTGTGCCAAGCGTGGCCCACTGATAAATGAACAAAGCATCTTTTGTGCTCGAGCGCAAGCAACCACTCCCTTTAAACGCTCCAAGTTCGTCGACAGTCTGCATCGGCTTGCTATTGCGAATTGG
>ENA-OUVC01000720-OUVC01000720.1-marine-metagenome-genome-assembly--contig:-NODE-720-length-20943-cov-3.628582_pt1 | contig 20943 bp, 17 predicted proteins | sample MGYA00248622_ERZ508571 | MGnify/ENA primary metagenome ERZ508571 (study PRJEB26236, sample SAMN06267175) | marine metagenome | isolation source: Columbia River Estuary | place: USA:Columbia River Estuary... | reverse complement strand
AGCCATCAGAAATGATGGCTTTTTCTTTGTCCGTCAGTGAGTTAGGCTAGTTGCATCTTTTGTTTTTTCCAAAAAGAATTTTTAATTTTGGACTAAATCGAATAGACTTAAAATGAACGCACCTTTCAGCAAGTACCTCTACATTGGTTTTTTATTCTTAGGCTTATACCAAGCCATTTTCTCTAAAGACTATGTTCAAGGAGCAGCTTCTCTCGGGATTGGATTGGCATTTGACCCATTCAATCCAGAACAAAAATGGAATGACAGACCCACTTGGCAAAAGGCAGTTTTGATTATTCACCTGGCCTTGGTTGCTGCACTGTTTGGGTTTGGCGTTGGGTTGAATGACAAGTAGACCTCTTGTAAACTTGCTCGAAGTTCAACCCTTCAATTTCCTAATCGTTATGATTCAATCAGCGCATTATAGCTGCATCTTTTGAGGAATAGGGGAGCCACAAACAAGAAGCCTCACAGGAATGTGGGGCTTTTTTGTTGCTGCATATTCAACCTGTTCGAAATCAATAGAATTGCGCCCCGATCAATGGTCGGGTGCGCTCAAATGAAATGAACTTGGTAACATCTAGCTAACATACCCGTAATCTTGAGGATATGTTGCAGGGCGAACTTTGTGCATTGAATAAATCCAGTAATTCCTTGTTCGCCATGTACCGCATCCTCCTCATTGTTTCGGTTTTTGTTTGGAATGTTTCTGCCTTTGCGCAGTCTGGCAAGTTAGTTGGGACCGTGGTGGACGGTTCTACCGGAGAAACGATGCCCGGTACACGCATCCTGGTAGAGGGCACGAATCTGACCACCCTCACCAATTTCGATGGCGAGTATTCGTTGAGTGCGGCCGCTGGAACCTATACCATTCTGGTGAAGTCATTTGGATTTTCCAACAAGTCCATCTCAGGAGTCGTGATCAAACCCGGTGGTGAAACTTCACTCAATGTGACCATGGAATTTGCTAAGGGGGAGGCCTTGGAAGTAGTTACCATCACTGCTTCAGCATCACGAGAGAACGTTAATGCGCTTCTGATCCAACAAAAATCTCTTTCTTCGGTTTCGGACGGGATTTCGTCCGAGTCAATCCGTCGGACACCGGATCGCAACACCGGAGACGTGCTGAAACGCGTTTCAGGCGCCTCCATTCAAGACAATAAATTCGCGATTGTCCGGGGCCTGAACGATCGATACAACGCCGCATACCTCAATGGCGCACCCCTTCCTTCAACGGAATCAGACCGAAAGGCATTTGCTTTTGACGTATTTCCCGCCGCACTTCTGGACAACCTTGTGATTGTAAAAACGGCTTCGGCCGAACTTCCCGGGGAATTCGCGGGTGGCGTCATTCAAGTGAACACCAAAAGTTTTCCGGGCAAAGCCTTTCATGAGTTCAGTTTTTCAACGAGCTACAACACCATTACCACTTTTAAAGATCGTTTGGATTACCAAGGGAGCTCAACAGACTGGTTGGGCGTTGACAACGGTGCTCGCGCATTGCCAACGAATATGCCTACCTCCAATCAAATGTTCCAACTTACATCTGCAGAACGCGTACAAGTTGCGAGTAAATTCAAGAACGATTGGGCGCTTCAAAACAAGACTTTTTTACCTGCACTTTCCTTTCAGTACAGTGGCGGAAGCAGCAAAGATATCGGCACCAAACGCCTGGGGGCAATCTACTCTTTGACCTACAATCAGAGTAACCAATACAACACAACGCGCCGTCAGTCCTGGCAAAATGCCGTGGGTTCAACCGAGGAATCTCTCATGGAAAGTGACCTGCTTGACGATAACTACGTGGTGAACACTTTAGCGGGTGCCCTCGCAAACATCTCCTACAGCGCGGGTCCAAACACAACCATTGGGTGGAAAAATTTATACTCCATTACCTCACAAGACCGGGTACTCATGCGCAATGGCACACGCCAACCTATTGACGCACCCAATCAAGTCCTTCGCCAAAGTGCTCGTTGGTTTACCAATAACCAGATTCTGAGCAGCCAACTCAACGGATCCCACTATTTTGAATCGTTCAAAGGGAAACTTCAGTGGTTGGCCTCGTACAGCGGCATTTCTCGCAGTGTGCCCAACTTGCGAAATACCCTCTACTACGGAGATACAGATGTGCCAGATACTTCTTGGAGGGCCGGCATTACCTCTACTTCCGTTGGCCCAGATTATTCTGGCAGTCGTTTTTACGGACTAAATCTTGAGGGCATTACAAGTGGGCAAGCCACTTTTGAATTACCTCTTGATTTGGTGGACCTCGGTATTCGAAACAACTTGAAAGTTGGGATTGGTGGACAATATCGGGACCGAACCTACACCGCTCGTCAATTTGGGTATGTCTTGGCCAATTTCATGACGTTTGACCAAAATTTATTGAATGCTCCGATTGAAGAGATTTTTGGAGCACAAAACATGAATGCAACGAGCGGCTTCTCCATGCGCGAGGGAACAAAATCATCCGATTCCTATTTAGCCAATGCCACCACTTCATTTGGATTCATTCAGTTTGATTCTAGAATTTTGGAAAAAACCCGTTTGAACTGGGGTTTGCGTGCGGAGAATTTTGAGCAAAACATGTATTCAAAAACCGACAATAACGATACGGTACAGGTTGAAAGCACGCGTCTTGACATTCTTCCTTCGGTTAACTTTATTTACAGCATTGACGATGCTCAAAATCTGCGAATTTCCTATTCGCGAACTCTCAACCGCCCAGAATTCCGGGAGTTAGCTCCATTCGCGTTCTATGACTTCCAAACGCGCTACGTCGTTACCGGCAATCCTTCGCTGGTGCGTTCAACGATTGATAATTTCGACGCTCGTTACGAATGGTACCCTGGGAAGGGCCAAGTGTTTTCAGTGACTGCCTTTTACAAGAACTTCATCAACCCTATTGAACAGGCAACTCGTGAGGATGTAGTTACAGAATACACGTTCGTCAACGTGCCGAAGGCGGTAGACTTTGGACTTGAATTCGAAGGGCGCTTGCTTTTGAGCACCTTGTTTGGAAAGCCAGACCACAAAGTCTTGAATAAGATGACGGTGTTTGCAAACTATGCGCTCATTCGCTCTCAAGTAATGCTTAATTTGCCCACGGCTGCAGATTCCATTCGCCCACTGCAAGGTCAGTCGCCGTATGTTGTCAATGCAGGTATTCAGTACCAAAATGATGAGTCCGGTACCACAATCAGCGCCGCATTCAATCAGGTAGGCGATCGAATTTTTATCGTTGGATCAAGCCAAGAGCCCAGCATCTGGGAAAAAGGGCGCGCCGTACTCGACTTCTCTTTGAACCAAGAAGTCAATGAAAAGCTGAGTATCAAGTTGACCGCTCGCGACCTACTTGCACCAGACTTGATTTTCTTCAACGACATCGACAACAACCAAAAGTGGTCTGAAGGAGATGATCAAATGTGGCGCAGCAATTTTGGCCCAACCATTTCACTCGGACTTACCTACCGACTGTAAGTACTTAACATTCCCTTTTCATTCGCATAACCCAACCATAACAATACCTTAAGATACAGGTATTCTGCGCCAAGTAGTTTTGAATCAAATTTTCAAACTACTCATGAAAAAAGTTTTATTTTTCCTTTTAGCGGCCATAGCGACAGCGTCGTTTGCCCAAGTGAATTGGAAGTTTGAGCCCACAAACTACCGTGGTGCTTTTGCTCCAGCTCCAACCCCCATGTGGACCACTGGATGGACCAACTGGGATCCGCAAACCACGGTTTACTTCGCCCCAACGGTAACGGTTGCTGCCAACATCACTGCAAACACAACGTGGACTTCTTCCAACGTGTACTTGCTTTCAGGCCCAATTTACGTTACCAACAACGCCACCCTTACGATTCAGCCTGGAACCGTCATCCGCGGTAACGTATCGGTTGCAGGTTCTGCTCTGATCATTACCAAGGGCGCAAAAATTATTGCTGCCGGTACAGCGTCTCAACCCATTGTCTTCACTTCAAGCGCCGCACCAGGCAGCCGTCAAATCGGTGACTGGGGTGGTATTGTGGTGCTTGGAAAAGCCACCAACAACCTTCCTGCGAATGCAACGGCTGGAACGCCCGCCGGCATTGGTAACATCGAGGGTCTGCCCGTTACGACCAACTCCGAGTACGGCGGTGGCGCAACTCCCGACGACAACGACAACAGTGGCGTCCTCAAATACATTCGCCTTGAGTTTGGAGGCTATGCCTACCAAATCGATAAGGAGATCAACGGATTCACCTTCGGCTCAGTTGGAGCTGCTACAGAAATTGATTACCTCCAGACGTCATTCGTGAACGACGATGCGTTTGAATGGTTTGGCGGTACCGTCAACGCAAAGCACTTGGTAGCATACCGCTGCTTGGACGACGACATGGACTGCGATTTTGGCTTCCGAGGCAAAGTTCAATTTGGACTCATCGTTCGTGACCCAAACATTGCGGACCAATCTTCCGGTTCTACCTCAGAAGGTTTTGAATGCGACAACGACGGTGCTGGTTCAACCAACACGCCAAAAACTGCAGCGATGTTTTCAAACTTCACTGCCATTGGCCCACTTCGCGGCGTTCCTACTGCCACCATCAACAGCAAGTTTGAGCGCGCTCTTCGCCTTCGCCGCAACAGCGAAATGAAAATCTTGAATTCAATCTTTATGGATTGGAAGCGTGGTATTCATGTCGACGGTACGGCCTCAGAGCTCCGCGCTGGGGAAGATCTTTTGCGTTTCCGCAACAACATCATTGCTGGATGCCAGCCTTCCAACAAGATGGTCACTACTTCAGCAACGTTTAATTCAAAGAAATGGGTTGGGGATAACATGAACGATACGCTGGTAACTTCGGCCAACATTCTGGTGAATCCTTACAACTACACGGCACCTGACTACCGTCCTTCAACGACCTCTATTGCGTTGAACAATGTGGATTTTAACGATCCGGACTTCCCTCAGTTTACCACAACTTCCTTCCGTGGTGCATTTGCTCCTGCTCCAGAACCTATGTGGACCGACACTTGGACCAACTGGGATCCCGCTAACACCGTTTATACAGCTCCTACGGTTACCGTTTCAACCGAGATTAACACGAATACACGGTGGACGGCCAACAACACGTACTTGATCAGCGGTCCGATCTACGTGAAAAATGGCTCGACCTTAACGATTGAGCCAGGTACTGTGATCCGCGGCAACAAAGCCGTGGCGGGTTCTGCCCTCATCATTACCAAAGGGTCAAAAATAGTTGCGAACGGCACCAAGAATGCGCCCATTGTATTTACTTCAAGCGGTGGCGTCGGTAACCGTGCCATTGGTGACTGGGGTGGCATTGTTGTTTTAGGTAAAGCCGCTAACAACTTGCCAGCGAATGCTACTGCAGGAACACCAGCGGGCATTGGCAACATCGAAGGCCTTCCTGTCTCTGTTGATTCTGAATACGGCGGTGGAGCTACTCCCAACGACAACGACAACAGCGGAGTACTTAAGTACGTGCGCATTGAGTTTGGTGGTTACGCCTACCAAATCGACAAGGAAATCAATGGTCTCACCATGGGTTCTGTTGGACGCAGCACAGTAATTGACTACGTTCAAACGTCTTACACCAACGACGACTCTTTTGAGTGGTTCGGCGGTACCGTTAATGCGAAGCACCTTGTTGCTTACCGCGGTTTGGATGACGATATGGACTGCGACTTCGGTTTCCGCGGACAAATCCAGTTCGCCTTGATTGTGCGCGATCCGGCCATTGCGGACCAGTCATCCGGTTCTACTTCAGAAGGTTTTGAGTGCGACAACGACGGAAGTGGATCTACAATCACACCCAAGACTGCTGCCACGTTCTCGAACGTGACTGCGGTAGGACCGCTCCGCGGAAATGTCACCGCAACCATTGACCCCAAGCACGAACGTGCCTTGCGCCTGCGTCGCAACAGCGAAATGAAGATTCACAACTCAATCTTCATGGATTTCAGAAAGGGTCTGTTCATTGACGCTGCTACCACAGAGGCGCAAGCCACCTCTGGAAACCTGCAGTTCAAGAACAACATTCTTGCGGGATACCGTCCCAACCAAGGTTTCTACAAAACCAGCGCCTCGTTCAACATTAAGGCGTTCTTTGGAGCCAACGCGAATGACTCGTTGACCAGCTCAGCGAACATTTTGACTACACCGTACAACTACACGGCTCCGGATTACCGCCCAGGTGCGAGCTCCATTGCGCTCACTGGCGCATCGTTTGCTGCCACTTCTTTTGTAAACAACATTGCGTGCGGACTTTCTGCTCCTTCGGTGACCGGTTCACTGACGGTATGCCAAGGTTCATCAACCACGCTTGCAGCTCCAGCTGGGTTTACTTACTTGTGGAGCAATGGTGCAACGGCTCAATCCATTACGGTTTCTGCCGCCGGAAACTACACGGTTACCATCACCGATGCTTTAGGCTGTTCCAACAGCACCACTTCATCGGTAGCAGTAACTACTCGTCCGACGGTTGCTATCACGGGAACGGCTACGATTTGCGCTGGTCAAAACGTTACCCTCACCGCGAATGGCGGTGCCACCTACACGTGGAACAACGCAGCAACAACCAGTGCAGTTACCGTTTCTCCAACGGCAACGACCACCTACACGGTAATCGGTGCCAACGCTTCAGGTTGTGCGGATACCGCCAACTTCTTGGTAACGGTTGTTGCACTTCCCTCACTTACGGGAACTCCTTCGGTGACCAACGCTAGCTGTGGCCTGTCCAACGGATCAATTTCAAACGTAGTGGTAACGGGTTCCGGCCTGACCTACAACTGGACCATTGCTTCAGGCGCTTCAATTGGTACTACCGCTGCCTTGACAAACTTGCCTGCCGGTGCATACACGCTAACGGCTACGAACGCCAACGGTTGTGTTGCAACTTTCGGACCGTACACGGTCACGAATCCATCAACACCCCCGGCCATTACTACGAACCCCACGGTAGCGAATGCAGGTTGTGGACTGTCAAACGGTTCGATTAGTGGTGCTACGTTCTCCGGAACAGGCCTCACCTACAACTGGACGAACAGTGCCAATACTTCGGTTGGAACTTCAGCTAACCTTTCGAACGTGCCTGCCGGTGTTTACAACGTCAGCGTAACCAACGCCGCAGGATGTTCTGCCAGCTTCGGACCTTACTCCATTGCGAACTTCTCAGCTCCTTCGGCTCCGAGCTTAACGGTTGTTGACTCTGTACTTTGTGCTGGAGAAACCATTCAAATCACAGCTGCTTCAAGCGCACCGAACGCAACATTCACCTGGAGCGGACCCAACGGATTTACGAGCAACGGTCCTATTGTGAGCATTGCAAATACCACCGTTGGCAACTCAGGAGTATACTCGGTAACGGTTACTTCAAACGGTTGTGTCAGCAGTTCTGCGAACAAAACGGTAACCGTTTATGCCATTCCAGCAGTAACTGCAACCGTTCTGGATTCCGTACTTTGTGCAGGAGAAACCATCCAATTGACGGCCTCTACGCTTGCAGCAGGCGCCTCCTACTCCTGGACGGGTCCAAACTTCACGGGTGCAGGTGCTACGGTAACCATCGCGAACGCAACGACCGCTAATGCAGGTCTCTACACGGTAACCATTTCAGTGAATGGTTGTACGAGTGCGGCAGTAAGCAAGTCTGTTGTAGTCAATAACCTGCCTTCCGTGACGGTTATTGCGCTTAACGATACCACGTGTGTAAACTACAGCCCAATTACTCTTGTGGCCGCTCCTTCAGGCGGAACCTACTCGGGTAACGGCGTTACCGGAGCAAGCTTCGACCCAGCTACCGCAGGTGTTGGATCGCACACCATCACGTACAGCTACACCGATGGCAATGGCTGCGCCAACAGCGCCACCACGACTGTCTTTGTTGAAGCATGTGTAAGCATCGACGAGTCTTCGTTGAACAGCATTCGTGTGTTCCCGAACCCAACGAACTCTGTCATCAATGTAGTGACTTCGCGTACCGACCTTGCTGCGGTCATCTTGACCAACAGCGTAGGAGAAGTTGTTGCCCGCATTAGCGGAACGCAGCTGGACGCTACTCAATTCGCCAACGGACTGTACTTCGTGACCGCCATCTTTGAAGATGGTAGCACCGTAGTAGCCCGCGTTACGGTGATGAACTAAAACGATCTCCTACGGGAGTGACCAAGCCGCCTCCTTTTGGAGGCGGCTTTTTTTATTCTAGCCGGTGGGGCACCTTGCACTATTCCCCCCTAAAGATTGAAACTATGAAAAGGAGAAAATCCCTAACTTGGAATTCCTGCAACCAAGGGGAATACACAATTACCCTTCCATAATCCCTATTTATACCCCAAATACCCCATGAACTCCAACGACCCCCGGCCGCCCAAAAAATGGAAAATGTTCCTCATCAGTTGGCTGTTTGTGTATCCGGTCATCAACCTGATGTTCGCTGTGGTGTTTCCCTTAGTACAGGACCTGCACCAATTGCTCAAGACCTTGATATTCACCGCCATATTGGTTCCTTTGATGGGTATTTTCATTCCCAAACTGCATCAGAAGTTTTGGGGGTGGATTGTGAAATAAGAGAGGCCCTACTCTAACCCCCCTACCGCCCCGTTGCGGTTGCTACCTTTGCACATGCACCAAAAACGAGGCATCCGGCTGAACAAGTTCATTGGCGAAAGCGGCTACTGCAGCCGACGCCAAGCGGATCTGTACATTGAGGACGGTCGGGTCAAAATCAACAACCGACGCGCCCAGGTTGGCGACACGGTGTACCCGGGCCAAATCGTGATGGTCAGCGGCCACGTGCTCGAACCCGTACCGGAGGATCGCCTGGTGTTCCTAGCGTTGAACAAACCGGCGGGCATCACCAGCACCACGGAATCCAGCGTGCCGGACAACATTGTGGACTTTGTGCACCACAGCGAGCGCATTTTCCCCATTGGACGGCTGGACAAGGACTCGCAAGGGTTGATTTTCTTGACCAACGACGGAGACATCGTAAACAAGATTCTTCGGGCCGGTAACCGACACGAAAAAGAGTACGTGGTGACCGTGAACAAGCTACTGACGGAGCAGGCCCTAAAAACCATGTCCCAGGGCGTGCCCATGCTGGGCACCACCACCAAAAAGTGCAAAATCGTGCAGGAGGCGCCGAATGTCTTCCGCATTACCCTGATTCAGGGCTTGAACCGACAAATCCGACGCATGGCCGAATTCGTGGGCTACGAGGTCAAAAAGCTGGAGCGCGTCCGGATCATGAACATCACCTTGGGCAAACTGCCGCTGGGCGAATGGCGCGACCTCACCGCTGAGGAGGTGGAGTACTTGTACGCCGCCGTGGCCAACGACTCGTCCGAAGCTCCCGCGGCGCCGAAGAAGACTGGCGGCGCGCAACCGAGCCGCCCCAAGCCCTCAACCGGCGGTGGAAAAGCAGGTGGCAAGCCCACCCCGGGCGGAAAACCAACGACAGGCGGGAAAGCTGTCGCGGGCGGGAAGGCCGCATCGGGCGCTCGCCCAAAGTCCGCCTCGTTTGGAGGAGGAAAATCGACGGGTGGCTGGCCCCAGCCGTCTAAATCCGGCCGGCCCGGAGCGAAGCCCGGCGGAAGGCCGGGAGGAAAACCAGGGGGCCGGGGGAAGCGGTGACCGAAGGAAAAAAATTACCTTTGTAGTCAATCCAAACTTTCCGTTCATCCATTAAAAACCAACCGTCATGAATAATTCCGTGATCCAAAACGACTTGCAATACCGCGAAACACTTCGTCGGGTAGACGGTTTATTGGCGGCTGAACCCCAAACATCCAGCCCGGAGGGCCAAGAATTGGCTTTGCTTTTGGCGCAAGTGAAGGACTACGAAGACCAACACTATCCGATTCCTCAGCCCAACTGAGTCTCCCTCCTCTGCACTTCGTCCCATAAAAAACCCGCCCCAACCGAAGGTGGGGCGGGTTGTTCGAAACACGTACGCTTCGGAGAAACGCTTAACGCTTCACGTCAAAGCGGTCCAGGTTCATCACCTTGGTCCACGCGGCCACAAAGTCCTGAACGAACTTCTCCTTGGCGTCGTTGGTGGCGTACACCTCCGCCAAGGCGCGCAGCTCGGAGTTTGAGCCGAAGATGAGGTCCGCGCGGGTGGCGGTCCACTTCACGGAACCGGTCTTGCGGTCGCGGCCTTCAAACACCTCTTGCGTGGCGTCGGCAGCCTTCCACTCGGTGCTCATGTCCAATAGATTCACAAAGAAGTCGTTGGGTGCATCACCGGACATTCGGCGGCGGCAGCCGGCTTGGTTTCCTTGGCCGGCTTGGCGGTCTTGGCTTTCTGGCCTGCGGCGCCAAAGGCAACCAACAAGCCCAGCAAAGCGAGCGATTGTTTCATAACAACAGGGGTTAATTCGGGTGAATTGAAGATTCAAAATTACCCGCTCCCTACAAGATACGGCATCGAGCGATTCAATCGGGCATTGAGGGGGTCTATTCTGGTAAAGTCCCAGAGCCGAGTATTTGAAAAGTCTGGGTAGCTCATTGTATTGGTATTTTATTACCTATATTTGTAATTCACCAATATAAATTGTAATGACCCCAACCTCTGGAGACACGATTCGCTCAATCCGCCAGGCGCGCGGCTTCAGCCAGGAGTTCGTTGCATTAAAATTGGGCATCACCCAGCAGTCCTACTCCAATTTGGAAAAAAAGCCCGACGGCGCTACCCTGGGGCGGTTGAGGGAGCTGGCCAAAATTCTAGACATCGACCTCATGACCCTCATTGGGGAGACCGCTTCCATGGTTCAAAACAACTTGAATCAACAAGGCGGACAAGCGGCGTCGAACATGGTCATCAATCAGAATTCCGAGCAGAAATACGCGTACCAAAAGATGATAGACCACCTGGAGGAAGAAATTGAATTTCTCCGAAAATTCTTGGCACAACAAGGTAAGTCTGTGTAAATCAAACGGTGAGTAACCAGCTACATCGCTTGCTGTGCGGACGGCTACATCGCTACGCCGGAGGGCGATATCTCGTTTTTAGACCGCGCTGAATTGCACCGCCCCGGCAAGGACCTTCGCTGCGACGGCGGTGCCGAATTAGTGCACTAAATTTTACAAGCTCGATTGGTAGCCCGTTGAATCATCACCACCGTTCCGGTGCTGCTTGGGAACGGCATTCTCTTTCTGCACCACACAAATCGACTCTCTGACTCTACTTTGGAAAACACCACACACCTGCGCCAATGGGGTGGTGCAGCGGACGTATGCTAAAAGGTTAGCAGTTGAGTCAAACGGCGCGGACGGTGGTACTTACGTATAGTTTCATACGGCACGGTTACAAACCTGATTTGTAGACTGGTCCTTTTGCCGAGGATCGCACACCGAAACCGTAGCGGCTCAAAAGACTTTTCGGTACCTTTCTAACATGGAAAATTGGAAACAAATACTCGGCGCCATTGCGGTGGGTTTGCTGGCCCTGTTCGTGGGCGGTATCACCAACATGGGCATTGTGCAAGCCGGCGGAGCGCTGTGGCCTGTGGATCCACAGTTTGATTTGAAAACGATGGCCGGGCTGGAGGCGGCCCTCCCCACCTACACCACCGTGCAGTTGCTGATCCCGGTCCTGGCGCACGCCGCGGGCACCCTGGTGGCCGCCTTGATTGTTGCCCGCTGGGGCCTGTGGCCGGTTTTCAGTGCCTACGTTTTTGCCGGACTTTTCTTCCTGGGGGGCTTGCAGATGGTCGTTGCGCTGCCCGCGCCCGTGTGGATGGAGACGCTGGACTTGTTGGTGGCCTACTTCCCCATGGCTTGGTTGGCGTTGCGCGCCCAGAAAAAGCAGGCAGCACAGGTCTGATCGGCGCTTTGCGCCCACGCCATCAGCGGATCCTCACCCATCGGCAAACCGCCCTGTCTTCGGCACGCAGGGAATACATGCCTGGAGCCAAAAGCCGGACGTCTGCTTCGCCGCGATCGGCGGGCCAGCGAGCAACGCAACGGCCGGCGGCGTCCAGAACTTCAACCCAACCGGTACCCGGAACCCATTCAACCCGATCCCGAGCTGGGTTGGGCCAAAAGCTGGGTTGCAGGGATTCTGGTTCTACCGAACCCATACCACCTAGCACAACAGCGGCGTACGCCGTGTCTTCCGTGGTGCATCCAATGGCCCTAAGAACTACGCTGTAGGATCCGTTTGCGGAATACGTGTGTACGGGTGAAACCGCGGTAGTCGTAGTGCCGTCGCCAAAACTCCATTCGTAGGATTGAGCGTCTAGGGACTGCTGCAGGAATTGAACCGTTTGGCCGGAAACTTGTGCGCCAAAAGCTGCCTCAGCGCCCCATTGGCCTACGTTCCACCGAGGAAGGCTGTCAAAAACCACCAAATTCACGGCCGCGCGAACGGCCGCCGCAGCTGCTGGATTGAGCCCCGCGTCGGTTTTTACCAAGGTGGCGGATTTTTGAAATACCGTGGAGTAGAAACAAACGGCGGCGGCGTAACTGCCCAGCAAGGAGGGATGGCTGCCGTCGGAGTCGTAGAGTTCCAGATTGGGCTGCGTTTGGCGCAAATAACGCCACACTTCCCCCACGGGGGATACCCAAGCCCGGTTGGAATCTGCCATTTGCTGGTAGCGCAGGGCCAATAGGCTGTCCATGCCCGCGTAGGTGCAGACCGGAGGCCAGTTGGCGCAGTTGCCCGCGTCACCAAACTTGCGGCCCCACGTGCGGTAAAAAACCACCTCGGCGCACGGGTGAAAGGCCACTGTGCTGTCTGCTAAGGCTTTGGCAAAAGGAAATACGCTGGAAGCCACTTGCCCGGGAGGAAAAGACGGCAGTTGACTTTGCTCCTGCAGCACTACGTAGTCCCACGGACCGCCCGCTTTTATCTTCTGCTGGCTGACCGCATTGGTGGTGTGTCCTTGCAGCGTGTACCCGCCTGGGGTGTTGGCGTCTACCACCGCCGCATCCCCGGCCGACGCCGCTACCGAAGCAAAAAGCTGAGGCAAATTGTTCGCCGCCGTGTAGCTGTTGCCCAAAAAAAGGACCCGCGCCGGTGACTGAGCTTTGAGCGATGATGCAGGCACCAGAGCCGCAAAAAGGCAAAGGACCGGGGATAATCGAAGGATGTTATGCAACTTCTAGAATCAAAGTGTGGTGCAATGGCAGCCGCCGTGGCGGCTGCCATTTTGATTACGGCTGAACGACCACTTGGCCCGTTTGCGTACCGGCGTCGGACTGTGCCCGAACCGTGTACAGGCCGGCCGGCCATTGGCTTACCGCCACGTCCAAACGAGACTCACCGCGCAATTCCGTGCGGAAAACTTCCTGGCCGGCAGCATTTAGGACCACCACGGACCAATCCGTGGCGGTGCCCAGGTCCGCCGAAAAGCGATCTTTGGCCGGGTTGGGTGCCAAGCCCACCAAGGGCTTGAACTCGTCCACGCTGGCGCTGGGGTCGTTGTTTTGGTAGTACTTGGCGTCGCCGTTGTAGTTGAACGCAAATAAATCCAAATCGCCGTCGTCGTCCAAATCAACCAAGTCAGGCAAAGGAAACTCTCCGCCACCGGTCAAGCCGAACGGGTTCACTAAGGGCGCAGCAAACGAAGGCACTGCCGCCGTGCCGCCGTTGATGTAGACGTTCCAGTTGCCGTAGTCGTACTCACCCGCAATGACGTCCATATCGCCGTCCAAATCGATGTCTCCTACGTCAACAAACGAAACGTCGCCCAAACCTACGGTGGTCAATCCAAACGGGTTGAAGACGGGCGCCGCAAATTGGGGCGACGTGGCCGTACCGGTGTTTTTGAAGTACCGGAAACCGGTGGTGTAGAAGTTCATGGCCAAGTAGTCGTCGTCTCCGTCGTTGTCCATGTCCGCAAATCGTCCGATGGACAAGAGCGTCGTGGGCAACGCTCCGTTCAAACCAAAGGGATTGTATACGGGAGTTCCAAACGCAGGAGCCGTTGCACTGCCGGTATTCTGGTAGTAGTAAAAACCGTTGTTGGTACCGTAGTAATCGAACTTATAGGCCAAAACGTCGATGTCGCCGTCGTTGTCCAAATCCGAAAATCCCGAATAAAACATGGACGTGTCCGACAAGCCAAAGGGGGACGACTGGGGAAAGCCAAAGGCAGGAACGGCTGCCGTGCCTGTATTGGGAACAAAATATAGCCCCGAACCGTACAGGTCGCAGGCCATCAAGTCCAAATCGCCGTCGTTGTCCATATCCACGAAGGAGGGCAACACCGTGGCGTTGGCAGACAAGGTGTTGAGGCCAAAGGCTGCGTTGTTGGGTGCTGCAAACACTTGAGCTTCAGCCGCATTGGGGGCCAGCGCCAGGGCGGCGAGGGCCGCGGTTACGCGTGCCCACTGCGGGACGGTAAAGGCAGCCCGGAAGGTGTGGGCCAGACGGCGCAGTTTGCGCAGGAAACGGGCGCGCTCCGCTCCGGTGGTGCGGTAGGCCGCAGACCAAGCACGCAGCCATTGGCGGCGCTTGCGCGCAAAGGGGATCCGTTGTTTCATTGGTTTTGGATTAGTGAATTGAAGCTCTTTTGAAAGACCGGGTTATTGATGAGATGCGGCCGCCGCCCAAAAGGTTGCTTCCGGGGTAGTAACTCCAAAATGGTGTTCTTCGGAGGCGGCCGTGAGGAGGTTGACGCGTTTTCCAGCCGTTAGCCAGTGCACTTCAAACAGTTCGTCCACGCTGTTCTCCCACTGCATTTCGCCCACCACTTGCTGCGTTTGCAAATCCACCGCAACGATGCCGCATTGGTCCACGGTTTTGAGTTCCAGGTGGGCAAAACTGCTGGACTGCGTTCGGGCTTTGGAGTAGCCCACAAACGCGTAACGATCTGCCAGCGTTAGGCCGCGCACAAAACGATCCAGACGAATGCACTCGTGGAATGCCCCAGTAGCTAAATCGACGGTTCCCAACTGTCCGGTGGCGGACTGCAGCACCCACAATTGGTGGTTGTGCCAGCGGGGGGAGTGCGGCATGGACAATCCGCTGGACGCCACTTCGCTGGACGCAACGTCCCAAACTACCCCTGCCCCCAAGAGCTCGGTACGCCAACTTTTAGCGCTGTTTCCTAGGTTGAAGGCGGTGGCGTAGGCCAATTCCCCGTCCCGAACGGCCAACCCGTTCAGGTGGCAGCGGTCTTCGCCCGCCGATTCCGTAACGCAGGGGGGAGTCCACACCGGGGTAAAATGATGCTGGTCGTCCACACGCGCTAGGCACGAAAACAAGGTGTTGACGCCAAAAAGACCGGCGTCGGTCCAGGCCAAATCGTGCCAATCCATGGGGCCGGTGTGGAAGGTGGCGCGGGGCAAAAACAGGGCGTCGTACGTCTGCGGGTTTTTGGGGTAATTCGCAGCCAATTCCGGGGCGTTGGCAAACGTTTGGATGCTGTTGCGGCAGGCCACCGCGAGCCGACGTCCGTCCGGATGCACGGCCATCCCCATGGGCTTGTCCAAGCTACGCGGAAGCTGAACCACGCGGTTGGGCTGGGGTGCGCTGAGCAGAATCAATTTGCCCGCTTGGTACGTGGTCACGCCCAAGGTTCCACCCAGCCGATGAATCAACTCCGGAAAGCCCGGGGTGTACGAACTGGTAAAAGGGGGCTGAACAGCGGAAACAGGACGGTTGTGCATTCTTGCTAAAATAGGATTTTCGCGGGTGTTTAGGAACTGTTTGAAGCGAATAATTTGGCAAATCCCCGTAACCAAGTAACGGAAATTGGCAAAATGTGCCAGCCTTTGCGACGGATTCATAAACCTTTACCAAACAATTGGAGTTTAAGAAAAGACAACCCCCTTTCTGTATGAAACTGATCACCTTCGGCGCATCCTATACCCAGAACTCCATTAACCGACAATGGGCACACTTTATTGGGCAGCAATTGGCCCTCCAAATTCCCCGTGTGGAACAGGTGGATTCCTTAAATTTAAACGCCTACGACCTGCCTCTGTATACGATAGAACGCGAAGCGGAAATCGGTGTTCCGGAACCGGCTCATCGCTTTGTGTCTGACCTGGCCACCGCGGACTTGGTGGTGGTTTCCCTTGCGGAATACAACGGCTCGTACACGGCTGGTTTCAAGAATTTGTTCGACTGGGCCTCCCGCGTTGAATTGAAATTCTTTGGTGGCAAGCCGGTAGTGGTGACCTCAACCGCCCCCGGCCCCAGAGGAGGTTTGACGGTACTCCAAACTGCGGCCGATCGTTTTCCCCGGCACGGTGCAGAGGTTTTCGTAGGGCCCGCTTTGCCTCAATTCAACCAGCACTTCGATAGATCTGCAAATAAATTAGTCTCGGAAGAATGGCAAATTCAGCTCAATGAAGCACTGTCCCCACTGGTGCAGAAATACACAAGTGCTAACTTTGGTTGAAAGCCAAGCGCCTTGCCTCCCCACACAACCCACGAATCTTAGTGGGCGTAAAACGCGGGTTTCAAAACGGTGATCTGAGCCGCTCGGAAAGCTTGACGACTGCTAGTAGTAAACTGCGAACGGTTGCGAAATCAGTGCACCACCGCCAATCGGGTTCGGAATTTCAAATCCGCACGGTCGTACCCAAGCAGTTGATAGATTCCCGTTGGAAGTTGTTCCACAGACCACAGAAGGCCCTCTTCATCTTTCTTGGGCAAATCAAACAGCCGGCCATCAACACTCATTGCCTTGAGTTCGGTTGCAACGGCGTCCAAGCGCACTTCTTGGGTGGCCGGATTGGGTGATGCTCCAACACGCGTTTCCAACTCGTTGACGGATGCAGTATTCACTTTGATTACTCGCTTCTGAACTACGGTACAGGAGGTGTCGTACACGGCAAAGTTGATGAGGCCCAAGGTAATGTCGTCGTAGCCGTCGAAGATCTTGGCGTCAATGGCCGCAGAATCAGAGAGGCAGAAGCAATTTTCGTCCAAATCCAAGTTGGCATTCCCGCCGTTGCCCACGTTGTACTCCTGATTGCCGCAGAGCCGGTTGTCTACCACGGTGGGGTTCCCCGGTGATCCCGGCCAAGAGGCCTTGCCTACCACCAGACCGGTCTTGTTGGCCAATACCTGGTTGTTTGCAAACCACGACTGCCCGTAAATTCCAACGCCTAAGTCGTTGTTTGTAAACAAGTTGCTGTCCAGATTGCAGTCCACGCAACCGGTGATTCCGAAGGTATTTCCGTCGAATAAATTTCCGCGGAATTGACTCTGGTGCGGCGTAGCAACAGCGGTAAAATTGTGGGTAAAGGTGTTTCCGGTGAATTTAGCCGGCATGTACCAGTACCCCGAATTGAAGTAAAAACCCATTTGGTTGCTGTCCAAAACACATTGGTCCAACCAGAAATTGGGGTATCCTTGAATGGCGGCGTTGTTTTTTCGAAACACGGTACCGCGAACCAAAGAAGGCGTGGCGGTAGTGTTGGAGCCCATCACGGCGTATTCGTTCTTGTAAAAACGACACTGATTGAGTTCCAGTGCAGATCCAATTCGGATGGCGTGGTGGTTGTATTCAAACACGCAGTTATTCCAGTACAGCCGGTTGGAGTCTTGTTCGCCTTCGATTCCGTTCCACGCGTTGCGGAGTACAAAGCGGTCCATTTGCAAGGTCCCTCCTTGCGATTGCACCACCCGAATGCCGTTCCACGTTACGTTGGTATCCGCATTGAGTCCTTCAAATACTATGGGGTCCGCCGCCGTGCCCAGTGCGTTCAGTGTTCCGCGAACCTCCAGGTACCGGTAATCGTTTGGAAGGTTGGGGTTGGGCTGCATTTGCACCACTACACCCGGCTGAATGGTGAGGGTTTTTCCGGGAAAGACCACCACGGAACCCGTGAGGATGTAGGGGGAGTTGGCCTTGGTCCACGTGGTGTTGGAATAAATCCCCCCACTAAAATTGGTTTGAGCCAGTAAAACCGACGGTGCTGCACTAATGGCGGCTAAAACAAATCTTCGCAACATAGGAGCAGGCGTTTCTTGCAAAACCAACAACAGCGAAAAATGTTTCACGGCCGAGGGCGCTTTTGCTCCGTTTGAATGGGTTACTGGCGGTCCTCTTGGTCCGAACGTGATTCAACCCCAATTGGGCGGGAACGTCGGGCAAAAAAAACGGTCAACAAGGCGTAGTGCAGTGCGCCGGCAGCGACGAATCCCAAGATGTACGTGGGCCACTCCCCCACAATGAACGGGTTGTTGGCGATGGGTTTTTGGGACAAGAACATGTAATTGGCGCCGGTGGCTTTGTTGATTAAGCCCACGGGCACCAGGAGCGCGATGTTGACGGCCAGCATCTTGACCCAAGTCCAACGTTTGATTTCAAAACCGTGCACAAAATAATGATAGAGGGGAACAATCATGATTCCGGCGTGTGCCAGGTTGTATTCCCAAAACATGAAGGGAGAGGCGCCCGCCGTGTACTGGGGAGTTAAAAAGGCGTGCAAACCGCCCACGATACCCCAAAAGAAGAGCGGGTAGAAGGCCCACGACTGGCGAAAAACCAGCAACAAAATGGCCAAAATCCGACTGAATCCGCACAGCTGCATTTCCAAGTGGTCTTGCGAACTCCACTGCCCGGTGTAGAGCAAATTGCCGTGCTTGAGGAACATGAGCGCCAAGATTGCAATGCCCCAAATACGCTCAAACCGAACGCGGTCATCGCCGCGCAGCAGACGCGCCGCCAGTACCACCAAGGCCGCGTAGCCCAAACCAATGCTCAATCCGGACCACCAACCGGTTGTCCCGATGGCGTAGGTAGTTTGTTCAACAATTAAAAAGCTCATTTTTTGGATTTTAGAATTCCAAAAATGAGGAAAAAGGGGCGAATTCGCAACGCTTACGAAGGGCTATTGCACGAAATGCGAAATTTTATTGGCGGTTCCACCCCAAAAAGCCGCCCTACCGGGGTGGCTTTTTGGTTCCAACCTCCGTCAAAGAGCTTTGCGCAACGGAAGTTCGGATTCGGTCAACGAAGTGCCTCGCGTCGGCTCAATCCGCTCATTTGCTCCCCGTACCGGTCCACAAAGTCAGCCACCCAGTGGGGATCTGTTTTTCGATATTCCCGCAAGGCCCAACCCATGGCTTTTCGGTGAAAAAACCACTTAGACTCCAGGTGTGCCACCACGGCCTGTTCCAGCAACTCCGTATGGGTTTCCTTTTTCCAGCGCAACTGGGCAATCATGGCGGTTCGGTTCTCCCAACCGTTTTCCGATTCCATCAACGGAACCAAAAATTCCTCCCATCGATCCGGGTAGCGCAGCAGGGTTCGACCGACCATGTCCGAAGCGAGGAGGTCTACCGTGTCCCACCAGGAACGCGTGCGGACAAGCTCCATCAGCCATTCCAGGTCGTTGAATTCCAGTGTTTTGCGCTCCAATCGAAGCAATTCAATGGCCACATACGCCCACTCGCGTTCTGGACGCTTGAAAAGTTGAAGACAAACCTCCTGCAAGTCCTCCCGAGCGGGGCGATTTCCGCGTTCCAACCAGGGCCTAGAAAGTGCCGTACGTTCGGGTTTTTTCAGCCCCAAAAACGGAAACAAATCCTTCATGTAGGCCGCCATGTCCTTGGCTTGCGCGGGATTGGCATTTGCCTCCAGCACCTCCGCCATTGTGGCGAGCCACTCGCGCGATTCCTGTTTCACGCCCCAAAGGAACGGCTTACCTTGTTGTTGTGAAAGAACCCGATACCAAACAAAATAAAAAACAAGCCTTGCGGCTGCCCTCGCTCTTTTTGGTGGCGAGCATAGGCATCATGGGCATCAAGTTCTGGGCCTACGAGCGCACCGGATCCCACGCCATTCTGTCCGACGCCTTGGAGTCCATCGTGAATGTTGTGGCAGGTGCCTTTGCCCTGTACAGCTTGTGGTGGTCCCTACGGCCGCGGGACCAGACGCACCCCTACGGCCACGGAAAAATTGAATTTTTGTCTGCCGGCGTGGAGGGGGGGCTCATTTTCATGGCCGGGATGGGCATTGTGTACGAGTCTGTGCAAGGTCTTTTGAATCCCTATGAACTGAAGCAATTGGACTTGGGTATTCTTTTGGTGGCTTTGGCCGGAGCTGCCAACGGACTTTTGGGATTTTTGTTGCTGCGCCACGGCAAGAACATCCACTCCTCTGCACTCCAAGCAGACGGCCACCATTTGCTGTCCGACGCCTACACCTCGGCCGGGTTGCTGGTGGGGTTGGCCGTTGCCTGGTTCACGGGCATCGCTTGGCTGGACAGCGCCCTGGCTTTAGCCTTTGCGGGTTTATTGCTGTTCACGGGTTACCGCTTGGTGCGGCGCGCCCTGGCCGGTTTGATGGACGCGGCAGACCTGGAGTTGCTGCCCAAAGTCATTCAAACCTTGGCGGAAAACCGTCGGCCCCGATGGATAGACATCCACAACCTGCGGGTGGTGCAGTACGGAGGCTCCTACCACATCGACGCCCACCTAACCTTGCCTTGGTACGTGAATTTAGAAGAGGCCCACGAGGAAGTTACCGCCATGGAATACATTGCGGCCACCCATTTCCACGACGCCTTGGAGCTCTTTGTGCACGCGGATCCGTGCATCCCCGCTTCCTGCAGCATTTGTTCGCTGGAGTGCGCGCACCGAACAAGCGCCTTTCAAGAATCCGTTCCGTGGACGTTGAGCAACGTGCTGAGCAACCAAAAACACCGACTGCCAACCGCCTAGGCCGGACGGTCTTCGTGCATAATCAACAGCGGTTGTTCGCCACGGAAAACCAAGGCGTTGGAAACGCTTCGGTGCCCCAGCTCCAACAGCCAATGGTGCTTTCGTGCAATAAAGGCCCGTGCGTCGGACTCTGTTTCTGCCAAGAAACGAAGCAGCCCTTCTTCCACTTCCGGCAACAACCTGATTTATATCAGTGTAACAAAAAGTGTCACGCCTCCCCAACCGAGGGGTTTCCCTCGCCTTCGGGGTGTGTGTAGCGCCGGAACCCCCAGAGAAACAAGGCTACCAAAGCAAGCAACGCCAC
>ENA-OUVC01000716-OUVC01000716.1-marine-metagenome-genome-assembly--contig:-NODE-716-length-21005-cov-3.594562_pt1 | contig 21005 bp, 21 predicted proteins | sample MGYA00248622_ERZ508571 | MGnify/ENA primary metagenome ERZ508571 (study PRJEB26236, sample SAMN06267175) | marine metagenome | isolation source: Columbia River Estuary | place: USA:Columbia River Estuary... | reverse complement strand
GTTGTGCCCTGGGTGCCCCATAGCGTTCAGCCCAATTCGGACGTGAAGCTGATCCACATCGCCCCGGACCCCTTGTTCGCGCGCTACCCGTTCCGCGGGTTCGAGATGGACCTGGCCATAGCCGGCGACCCCGGCGCGGCGCTGACCATGCTGAACGACATGCTGAAACTCAAGCTGACCGCGCGCTGGTGGCATGATAACCGGGCTGGCGGGCGGCGCAATTTCGGGTACTTCATGCAGCAACTCTGCCAACCGCGAAGCCGCGCCCGATGCGCGCACAAGGTCCCCATATACTTCGGTCAATGCGCCGAAGGATCCGGCGACAAGTGCGCCATAGAGCACTACGGCGAACAAAGTGCCCGAGGATATAACGCCTTCTTTGACTTGGTCCGTGCCTTCCCACACCAGCAGCGTGATGCCGCCGAAAATGAGCGCCATGACCAAAGCGGTCAAGAACGCGCGTATCCGTATACGCTTTTTCGCCGCGGCAAATGTGCCCTCGACGGCGTCGGCAAATCTGACGCCCTCACGCGTTTCTTGACCAAATGCCTGAACGATTTTGATTGCGCCAAGGGCTTCCGAAATGATGGTGCCGACGCTGGCGACATTGTCTTGGCTGGTCCGCGAAGCTTTTTCCAGCCGCCGGCCGAGGAAAACGATGGGCAGTACAACAACCGGTATGCCCGCCAAAAGCCAAATGGTGAGACTTGGAGCTAAGCCAAAAAGCAATGTCACGCCGCCGATGCCGATAAAGATATTCCGCAACGCAACGGACACTGTGGTGCCAACAATCTGTTCGATAATCGCCGTATCTGCGGTCATGCGGCTCGCGATTTCGCCGGGCCTATTCTCTTCAAAAAACCGAGGCGCAAGCCGAAGCAAGTTGCTTTGAACCGCAACGCGGATGTCACCGACGACGCGTTCGCCCAACCAGCTGACAAAGTAAAAACGGAATGCCGTCGAAACACCGATGATGACGACAATGCCCAGCAACAGGTAAAAATATGGCGCGGGGTCGCCGCCATTTTTCGCAAAGCCCTCATCAATAATCAGCCGCAGGCCATATGGGATGGCCAGTGTCGATGACGCTGCTGCTATGAGCGCGAGAAGCGCATATGCAATCTGTCGTGGGTATTTGATCGTAAAGTGCCCGATCATCCGCAAGCTGCCGAAATTAGGCTTTTGTTTGACGACAGGCGCTTCAATGGCGTCGGCTGTAGGCGTTGTCGGAATGTCGGAAATTTCGTTCGTCATTCGGTCCGCCTAGCAGTGCGCCGAAGCGGGAACAATGCGCGACAGATGATGCGGATGCCTTTTTCTATGGTGCAATGCACAATAAACGCTTATGACTTTCACAAGAATGCCCTGTTTTTCGGGGCAGAAAGACGGAAATCTAAGGATTGCAGATGCTTTATACCGGTTATGATATGCAACGGAGCTGGTTAGCAGGTGCGGGAAAAATTGCACAGGCGCAGGCAGATGTGCTTAAGAATTTCACCGGGCCATTTAGTGTGGGCGGTCTTGCGCCCATCGCGGCGTCGGCATTGGATGTGTTCGCGCATTCGGTTTTGCCACGCGGAAAGCCAGCATTCGGATTGGATAATGTTACTGTCGATGGCAAGACGTTGCCGGTTCAAGAAGAGAATCTGGCGCGCAAGCCCTTTGGGCAGCTGAAGCGGTTCGTTTATGAAGGCAGCAGCGCGAAGCCCCGGTTGCTGATTTGCGCGCCGATGTCCGGCCATTTCGCGACGCTGTTGCGCGGCACGGTCGAGCGCATGATTCCAACGCATGATGTCTATATCACCGACTGGAAAGATGCGCGCGATGTGCCGTTGACGGGCGGCGGTTTCGATCTTGAAACCTACATCGATTATCTCATCGAATGGCTTGAATTCATCGGCCCCGATGCCGGCGGACGCGGTGCCCATATGTTGGCAGTGTGCCAGCCCTCTGTTCCAGCTTATGCCGCTGCTGCGGTGATGAGCGCGAAGGACCATCCGTTGCGGCCACGCACCTTGACGATGATGGGCGGTCCAATCGACACCCGCGAAGCGCCGACGGCGGTCAACGACCACGCCACACGCCGCCCGCATGAATGGTTCGTACAAAATGTCATTGCGACCGTCCCGCCTTATTATAAAGGGTCGGGACGTCGGGTATATCCGGGTTTTCTGCAGCTTACTGGCTTTATGTCGATGAATTTGGGCAACCATATGATGAGCCATTGGTCGATGTTCTCCGACCTCGTCAAAGGCGACGGCGAAAGCGCGGATCGACACAAAGAATTTTACGACGAATATCGCTCCGTCTGCGACATGACGGCGGAATTTTATCTGCAGACCGTTGATACCGTATTTCAGCGTCATTTGTTGCCCAAGGGCGAATTCAACTATCGCGGCAAGCTCGTTGATCCCGGTGCGATTACGGACATCGGCCTGCTGGCCATTGAAGGTGAGCGGGACGACATCAGCGGCCTTGGGCAAACCAAGGCGGCGCTCAACATTGCAACCGCTTTGCCTGATGCGCTCAAAAAATATCATATGGCGCCTGAAGTTGGCCATTATGGCATCTTCAACGGCAGCAAATGGCGCGAAAAAATTGCACCTGTCGTGGAAGACTGGATTGTCAGCCACAATTGAGAGGCGCAATGTCGCCCGCTATTTGGACCTGCGCAATAGCATTGTGCCTAGCACCGTTTCCTGCGGGTTTTCAGCGATGACCTTGCACATTAAAGCCAGCATCGAACGTTGGCCGGTCAACGGCCATTTTACCATCGCACGCGGGGCAAAGCAGCATGCGCGCCTTATAGCGCGTCGAGATACTCAACCTCAGGTGCACCCGCGAGGCATGCGCCAAGCTTTGGACCAGCGGCTTTGAAATAGTCGCTGCTGCCATGTGCGGTGAGCGCGTCCTGATCGACATATTGCTCAAGCACTTTGTAGACCTGTGGGTTGGACCGTGACCGGGTCAACGTATAAAATACGTTCCCCGGTTCATTGGCCCGAACGGCAGCCGCAAGATCGGCAAACACAGCCTCAAAGGCTTCGTTTTTGCCTTCGGCGACGGTTAAAGTTGCGATGACACCAATAGCTGACATGCGGCTGCTCCGTTTCGTTCTTAGAAGATTTCAAAAAGGCCGGCTGCGCCCATGCCGCCGCCAACGCACATCGTGACGACGCCATATTTCGCACCGCGACGCTTGCCTTCGATCAATGTATGGCCGACGCAACGTGCGCCCGTCATACCATATGGGTGACCGATCGAGATCGATCCGCCATTGACGTTCAGCAACTCGTTTGGAATGCCAAGCTTGTCGCGGCAGTACAGAACTTGAACAGCAAATGCTTCGTTCAATTCCCAGATGCCGATGTCGTCCATCTTCAGGCCAAAGCGCTGCAGCAATTTTGGAATTGCGAACACGGGGCCAATGCCCATTTCGTCTGGCTCTGTGCCTGCAACGGCCATGCCGACATAACGGCCAAGCGGGTTCAGGCCCTTTTTCTCGGCAACCTTGGCTTCCATCAAGATCGACGCCGAAGACCCGTCGGACAACTGGCTGGCGTTACCGGCGGTGATGGTCATGTCTGGACCAAGCACGGGCTGAAGCGATTGCAAACCTGCCAGCTGCGTATCGGCGCGATTGCCTTCATCCTTGGCAATCGTGACTTCTTTCTGGCTGACTTCGCCCGTTTCCTTGTTCACGACATTCATCATCGTGGTCACGGGGACGATTTCGGCATCGAAATAACCGGCTGCTTGGCCAGCGGCGGTGCGCTGCTGCGATTGCAGGGCGTATTCGTCCATTGCATCGCGGCTGATGTTATAGCGCTTGGCCACGACTTCAGCGGTTTGAAGCATCGGCATGTAAATCGAATTGTGCATGGCAACCAATGCAGGGTCGGCCTGAACGCGCATTTCCTTGGTTTGCACCAGCGAAATCGATTCCTGACCACCCGCTGCCATCACATCGACATTGTCGACGATGATTTGCTTTGCCGCAGTTGCAATCGACATCAGGCCCGACGAACATTGGCGATCCATGGTCATGCCCGAAACAGAAATCGGCAGGCCAGCGCGCAATGCAACCTGACGTGCAAGATTGCCGCCCTGTGTGCCTTGCTGAAGCGCGGAGCCCCAAAGGACGTCATCAATTTCGCCGCCTTCAATGCCGGCGCGCTCCACGGCGGCCTTCAACGCATAGCTGCCGAGCGTCGCCCCAAGCGTTGCGTTAAATCCGCCGCGATAGGCTTTGCCAATGGCGGTACGGGCGGTTGATACGATTACTGCGTCACGCATGGTAATGGTTCCTTGAATTAAAAATTATACGAAAAACTGGCTGATCCATTCAGCCTGAAGTGCTGGTTTGTCTTCACCCTCAATCTCGACGGTGAACTCAAGCGTCTGCTGCCATTGGCCAGGGCGCTTTTCAACGAGTTCCAAAAGCTTGAAATGCCCGCGCACCCGCTTGCCCGAACGGACAGGCGCCAGAAAACGCGTTTTGTTGCCACCATAATTGACGCCCATTTTGACGCCTTCGATCTTGGGACAATCGGACTTCGCGCTGAGTACGGGAAAGAGCGACAGGGTCAAAAATCCATGTGCAATGGTGCCACCGAACGGTGTCATCTTGGCCATTTCTTCATTGATATGGATGAACTGGTGGTCACCGGTTGCATCTGCAAATTTGTTGATCATGTCCTGATCAACCAAAATCCATTCAGAAGTGCCGATTTTTTCGCCGACCTTGGTCGCGAATTCCGCTGGGGTAATAGTGGTCATGGTGTGTCTCCTGCAAACTATTTGGCCGCACCGTGGCGGTTTCGAACGTTCAATACAAGCCCCGGCGATTTGCCGTTACGGCAAGCTTGCGCCCCAGCAACCCAACATCCGCGAATCAGGCTTTGGGCGCAGGAGCAGGCGGCGCATAGGGCATGACCATATGGCCATCGGGGGCTGCGGTGAATGTCGTTTGTGTGGGATAGGCGAACGAAATGCCTTCCCGTGCAAAACGGTCGATGATGGCAATGCCAATGTCATGCCGCGCCTGAAACATAACCTCCACATCGTCGCTTTCGATATCGAAAACGAGATGGAAATCGAGCGAGCTTGCGGCAAAGTTGTTGAACCCAGCGCGGATAAACTGCGCGCCATTGCTTTGGACGACTTCGCGCAAAATTTCCGGGATCCGCTTCGCAAGGGCGGGCGGGGTTTGGTACACGAGCGTTAGGACGAAGGTGACCCGGCGATAGAGCGTCAGCGTGTTGTTCGTGATTTCCTTCTCGAGCAACTTGCTGTTCGAGATTATCTTCTCTTCACCCGTCAGCGCGCGCAGCCTTGTGCTTTTCATGCCGATGACTTCAACTCTGGCGATTGTGTTGTCGTAAGACACCGTGTCGCCGCGGCGGAATGGCTTATCAAAAATGATCGATATGGCAGCGAACAGATCGGAGAATATCCCCTGGGCAGCAAGGCCAATGGCAATGCCGCCAACGCCTAAACCAGCGACAAGGCCAGTGACGTTAACGCCGAGATTGTCGAGGATGACGATTGCAGCAACGGCGAACAAAGCAAAGCTGACGAGCAGCCGGATTAACACCATCGCGCTTTGAAGCGTCTCATGTTCGTGCAGCCCTTCGCCAGCGCGCCGCTCAATCATGCCCAATATGATTTCGCGCAGCCATATCGCCACCTGCACAACGATCGCGATGGTGAATAAGATATCGATGGCGTGGGTAAGCGCCGCCGGCGCATTGGCAATCTGGTTCACCAGCTCAATCGACACCATGACCCGGAAAAACTTGCTCGTACGCGCCAATGTGCGCGCGACGATTGATTTCACATGTGCGCGATGTTCGCTTTCACGCGCAATTTTGGACGCAATGCGTTTCAGCCAGCTGAGCGCGACGAAAACGATAATCGCCATGCCAATGGCGACGCTCAGTTCAAAGACATTGCCCTGAACCCACGTCACTATTGCGTCCCAATAATATTGGAACCGTGGAATGACTGCGTCTGGTTGAATGCGCTGAATTACAGGTGCGGATTTTGCTGTCATATTTTATGTGTAAGCCCGAATGCGCCGCTTAACAACCTTTCGGCATGCGACATGTTTGAAAACTGGAGCGCGTTACGCCGCGCAATATCCGCGCCTTTTGCAATCGCAGCCAATGGGATGTCATGCGGCAAAGGGCACTGCGCTTTGTGGAGTCAGAGCGCAGCGCGCACACCAATATTTACCGTTACGATCCTGTTTACCATTTTTTGTTACAGCATAATCGAACCGCTAAAGCCGCCTAAGGCTTGGCTTAAAAGCAGGACTGACAATGCGTAGCATTCGACCCAATAGCCAGACAGGTGCGCTTGGCATAGCGATGGCGGGCGCAGCTTTGGCAGCGGTGACGATGATGTTCGTGCCCGTTTCGCTGCTTGAGGGTGTCGCGGAATCGTCCGGACTTTCCGAGCTTATACCTGCCGCCGGGGCGCCGTTAGGCGATATTGCGCGCGGATGTATTGCATTTGCAATAGGGGCAATGACATTGGCCGCCTTGTCCTATCTTTTGTTGCGTGCGGGCGGCGCTTTGGTTCGCCGGACCGCGAACGATGTCGACATGTGCGACGCCGCAGCGCAGCAGGATGCTGAACAGCAATCTGAAGCGATGCCGGAAACCGCCGATTCGCAGCCCACCATCGCGGAGATGGTCGCGCAGTTGGAAGCTGCCGTCGCGTTTCGCCGTCAGAAGCTGGCTGAGCTGGAAGCCGTTGCTGCAGACTTGTCGGCAGACGTTAATGATTTCGACGAACCCAGCCCTGTAATTTCGGAATCGGTTGCACCGGCGGTCATAAAACATGACGCAGCCGGCGCTGAATCTCGTCCCATGGGTCGTCCCGTTTTGGACGCCGTGCCAAGCGAAGCCGTGCAAGATGATGACATCGATTCTGCGCTTGCAGCGGCGTTGACGGCGCTGCATCGCATTAACCCGGGCGCGCGCTAATCCTCCAGCAAAAGCGCATGGATAATCAGGCGGTATTGGCCGCCCAGTATCGCGGTCTCGGTTATGGCGATGTCTGCAACCAGCTGGCTCGGTAACGAGAATTCATGATCTTCCAGCAACTGTGCGAAGGCCGAACGCTGTTCTGCGGCGGTTATTGGCAATGCAACGGACAGGCATATTTGGGCGCCGCTAAATGTCAGGCTGTGCCAGGGCCGTTCGTGCAATATCGCAATGCTTGCTTGGGGCATTAACGCTTGAAGCGCACGAACAAGGCTGCGGGACGGTGTTTTCCGCGTCATTGTCGATGGCTCGCTTGTGCGTCGGGCCTCTCGCCATAGCTGCTCATGAATGTTCGCAGTTTTTCCTCCATTTCGGGTCGGATTTCGCGACCCATTCTGATGTCGAGCACGAGTCGCGGATCGCGCGCTGCCAAGCGCCCAAACTTGGTGGGAGGTAGGCCCTGATCACGCAGAAACCGTTCAATCAGGCGTTTGATATGCATAATGTCTCCTCCAAGTTCGACCCGGATTTGCTTGCCCGAATCAGTTAGAACAAATATAGAACAAACGTGATAGGATAAATCCTACAAGTCTAGGATATTTCCAACCGAAGCGGAGGGATGACCATGGAGGAAGAACCAAGAGCTGCTCTGGAACGGCTCATTTTGGAAAGCGGCGAAGATTTTGCCGGATTGTCAAAGCTGGTGGGTCGAAATCCGGCTTATATCCAGCAGTTTATCAAGCGCGGAACGCCCAAAAAGCTGCCCGAGACCGAGCGTGGTATATTGGCCCGATATTTTGGTGTGGATGAGGTTTTGTTGGGCAAATCATCAGACGCCGCGGTGACGTCCGGAATTCGCCTCATTCCGAAACTGGCGGTTGGTGCTTCTGCAGGGGCCGGGGCTATGCACGATGGGGAGGCGCTTGCAGGCAAGATCGGGTTTGATGAAAAATGGTTGCGCAGGATGGGGCTTGATCCAGCCAAGCTCTCTCTCATCCGCGTGGACGGTGAATCGATGTCGCCTACGCTTAACCATGGTGACGATATCATGGTCGACAACCGCGCGGCGGCCCAAGCGGTGCGCGACGGCATCCATGTTATCCGGCTGGACGATATGTTGATGGTCAAACGTCTTGCGCAAGGGCCGCGGGGGCGACTGTCGGTACTTTCCGACAACCCCAATTATCCCGACTGGCCAGATGTTGACGGCGCAACTGTAACTGTTATCGGCCGGGTGGTGTGGGCAGGGCGTCGGCTCTGAAGGCTTGCCTCGCGCGCTTCAGTCGGCCACATAGTGCTGCATGTCGAACGTCACATCTGCCGCAAGCAAAACACCGCCCTTAAAAGCCGCCATCATTCCGGTGACGCCGCTTCAGCAAAATTGTACGCTGTTTTGGTGTACCGAAACGAACAAGGCGGCGTTGGTCGACCCGGGCGGTGATCTGGACAAGTTGAAAGCCGCGGTCGCGCAGACGGGGGTTGAGCTTGAAAAGCTGTTGGTGACGCATGGCCATCTTGACCATTGCGGCCAGACCGGCATGCTCGCCAAAGAATTGGGCCTGCCGATTGAGGGGCCGCATGAAGAAGACCGCTTCTGGATTGCAAAGCTCGACGATGATGGCGCCCGCTGGGGTATGGAAGCACATTCGTTCGAACCAGATCGCTGGCTGGTGGATGGCGACACGGTCACCGTCGGTAACCTGACACTCGATGTTATTCACTGTCCCGGACACACGCCCGGGCACGTGATTTTTCATCACGCGCCCAGTCGTCTTGCAATTGTCGGTGACGTTTTGTTTCAGGGCTCTATCGGCCGCACCGATTTTCCACGCGGGAACCACGCGGACCTCATCAATGCCATTACGACAAAGCTATGGCCGTTGGGGGATGATGTTACCTTCATCCCCGGTCACGGACCAACCAGCCAGTTCGGTTATGAGCGACAGCATAATGCATTTGTCGCCGATGACGTTCTGGCTGCCCGGTAAGTTAAAGCACCGCTGTGTAAACGCGGGCGAGCGCCCATCCAGCGAGCCCGAGCAGCGTCAGCATAGAGGTCAGCGTGCCGACCATGCGTCCTTTGCCCAATGCGCCGCCGTCCATGCCCAGACCATGCGCAAGCCGGCCAACGATGTAAACGATGCCCAGGCCCCATAGCCAGTTGTTCGTGCCACCTGTTGCCTCAAGTGCGGCAATCAAGACCAAGACAAATGGCGCGCTCTCGACGAAATTGGCGTGCGCGCGCATCCGCCGGATAACAAATTCGCTGCCGCCATCGCCAATCGAGACGCTTTCTTTGGTGCGTGCTTGCCCACAGCGTATCATGAGCCAAATGTTCACCAAAGCGGCACCTGCAGCGATGGTAAGGGTTACGGGTAAACTCAACATATATACTCTCCCTGTTCGTGTGCGGTGCTTATCTGCTATCTCACGGGTTGCAAAGCCCGGAAAAAGAAGTATAGCGCGCGGCTCACACAGACATGTGCGGTTGACTTAGGCTGATTCTGGCGATTGCTTGCCACGACCACCTCTTTCGCCTAGCATGCCCTAGAACTTATTGATTTTGAAATGGAACAGGTGCCGAGATGGCTGTCCCCAAAAGAAAAACATCCCCTTCGAAGCGCGGCATGCGTCGCAGCCATGATTCGCTGACTGTTGCAGCGTATCAAGAATGCCCAAACTGCGGTGAACTGAAGCGTCCGCATCACCTGTGTGATGCTTGTGGCCATTATAATGGCCGCGAAGTGGTGGCAGTCGCCTGATCCTTCCTAAAGGAGAATAATAGGTGTCCACGAAACCGCGTATCGCCATAGACGCGATGGGCGGTGACGAGGGCGTACCTGTTATGATTGCAGGTGCGGCGTTGGCGCGGCACCGGCACGAAAGTTTCAACTTTCTTTTGGTTGGGGATGAAGTCCGCATCAAAGCGGCGCTTGATCAACACCCCAATCTGCGCGCTGCCTCCGAAATCCTGCACACCGACGATGTCGTAACGGCGGATGACAAGGTCAGCGCTGCTTTGCGCAAATCCAAGACCAGCTCCATGGGCATGGCGATAAATGCCGTGAAAAACGGAGACGCCAGCGCTGCTGTCAGCGCAGGCAATACCGGCGCGCTGATGGCGACCGCAAAACTCGCCTTACGGACCATGCCCGGGATCGACCGGCCAGCGCTTTCTGCGCTTTTACCGACGCTGGAAGACACCGACGTGGTGATGCTCGATCTGGGTGCAAACACCGAGTGCGAAGCGAAGAACCTGGTTCAGTTCGCCATTATGGGCGCGGCCTATTCCCGCATCATTTTCGGTTTTGACCGCCCGCGGGTTCGGCTTTTGAATATTGGCACAGAAGAAATGAAGGGCACCGATCAGCTGCGCGATGCGGCCTTGCATCTGCGCAATGCAACGGGCCTGCACATGGATTTTCAGGGATTTGTCGAGGCGGACAAAATCAACCGCGGCGAATGCGACGTTGTCGTTTGCGATGGCTTCACGGGAAATATCGCGCTGAAGTCCATTGAGGGCACCGCCCGGTTCGTGACCGATCTGCTGCGCCGGGCATTCACGAGCTCGGTGCGGTCAAAATTCGGCTTTCTGGTGTCGCGCCCGGCGACTGAGTTGCTGCGCCATCACCTTGACCCCAATAATCACAATGGCGCCGTCTTCATGGGGCTGAACGGTGTCGTGGTAAAAAGTCACGGTAGTGCCAACGTTAAGGGCGTAGCCAACGCAGTAGAAGTCGCCGCGCGGCTGGTGGAAGAAGATATTACGGCGCGCATCACGCAAGATCTGGCGCGGGTGCAGGCCGAATGACGGTTCCGACCCTTCATGCCGTCATCAAAGGCACTGGGTCCGCGCTTCCGCGCAACCGCGTATCGAACGCTGAACTTGCGGCCAAAGTCGACACGACGGACGAATGGATCACCGAACGCACCGGTATCAAATTTCGCCATATCGCTGAACCCGATGAAACGACATCCAGCCTTGCGATAGAGGCGTCGCGCAATGCGCTTGAGGCGGCGAATATGGCCCCGTCCGACATTGATCTGATCATTTTGGCGACGGCTACTCCCGATCAAACATTCCCTGCATCGGCAACCATCGTCCAGCACGCGCTCGGCTGCAATGGCGGCGTGGCTTTTGATGTCGCTGCGGTATGTTCGGGGTTCCTGTACGCATTTTCGGTGGCGGAAAGCATGATCCGCGCAGGATCGGCGCGTAACGCATTGGTGATCGGCGCAGAAACCTTCAGCCGCATCTTGGACTGGGAAGACCGCACAACCTGTGTGCTTTTTGGCGATGGTGCGGGCGCAGTCGTCCTGTCGGGCGAAGTTGGCACCCGTGGTGCCTTGGCCACCAAGCTGCATGCCGATGGCCAGCATAATGAATTATTATATGTCGACGGCGGCCCATCGACCACCGGTACCGTTGGTAAGTTGCGCATGAAGGGCCGCGAAGTGTTTCGCCACGCGGTCACCAACCTGACGAGCGTGCTGCATGAAGTTCTTGCAGAAGCAAACCTCACCGCTGCCGATATCGATTGGGTGGTGCCGCATCAGGCAAATGCCCGGATTATTGAAGCGACGGCCAAGAAACTTGGGCTCGACGCGGACAAAGTTGTTCTGACGGTCGACCAGCATGCAAATACCTCGGCGGCCTCTGTTCCGCTTGCCCTTGATGTCGCCGTGCGGGACGGTCGGATCAAAGCCGGAGATGTCATTGTGATTGAGGCAATGGGCGGCGGTTTTACATGGGGCGCTTCTGTCGTTCGCATGTAACCGCTTTCCAACGATCGCTGTTTTACAATTGAAAATTCTGCTGTATATTGTGGCTATTGAGGGTGGATGCACATCCGGAGACCGTAAATGGCAGACACAGGAACTTTAACACGCGCCGATCTGGCGGAAATTCTCAATCGTCAAATCGGTTTGTCGCGCGCTGACGCGGCAATGATGATTGAGTCTATTCTTGATCATATGACGACGGCTGTGCTTGATGGCGAAAATGTAAAAATATCCGGTTTTGGCACCTTTGTTTTGCGTGACAAAGGCCAGCGGGTAGGGCGTAATCCCAAAACGGGTGTGGAAGTGCCCATAACGCCGCGTCGGGTCCTGACATTTCGGGCCAGCCAAGGCATGCGTCAAAAGGTCAAATAACCCATCATGGTTGAAAAATCGGCGGACGCATTTCGAACCATTGGCGAAATGGCGGAGGTTTTGGGCGTGCGGACGCATATTTTGCGTTATTGGGAAGAACAATTCCCCATGCTGAAACCACTGACCCGCGCGGGTGGACGCCGTCTTTATCGACCCGATGACGTGGCCTTGCTGCACACTATCCACCGGTTGCTCTATAGCGAGGGATATACGGTTAAAGGCGCCAGACGCTTTTTGGAAACAGGTGACGTTCCTGCCCCAGCGCCGGTTGCTGCATCAGCCCCCGTTGCGACTGGTCCACAGTTTGATGTTTCGGCGCTTCGGGCCATTCGTGATCGGCTCGCATCCGCGCTTGCCGCGGCGTAAGTTCAAATAAGCGGCCGGGCGTAGACCATATCGCGAAACGGGACGTCCCCGACCATGAAGACGGTATTTCCAATCGCCGCAAAACCGGCGCGCTCATAAAAAGCCACCGCTTTTTCGTTGTTTTCGTACACCGCCAACAGCATGCGTTTCGCACCGCGCTCGCCCGCAATGGCAAAGGCTTGCTCAAGCAATTGTCTGCCATTGCCGCCACCTTGCCACGGCCCAAGCAAATAAATGCGCTTTAACTCAATATCCCCATCCTGTTGCAGGTCCGGGTGCGATGGCGGGGTTATCATGGCGTAGCCGACGGGCGCGCCGAGCGGTGTCTCACCAATCACGATATCCACACCGGGCTGCGCCAAGGCATGGGCATAATATTCCGGGCTGTGTTCGGTACGCAAATGCGCGACAAGTGGTTGGCCGGGATGGTCAAAGGCAAAGGTCGCAAGGAATGTTGCGGATCCCAGAAGCGCCAGCGCATCCGCGTCATCCACGCCTGCTTTACGCCAAATAACGGGGGTCATTCGTCTTGCGGCCCAAGATCGGGATCAAGATCGCGCGGTCGGATGAAATGCGTTAGCTGGCCGCACGAACGCTCAACGTCCGCCCAATGGTCAATGTTCAGTTCCATCCGCGCAATGGCGGCGGTGGGATATTTTTCCCAAACAAGGTCGCGCAATGGCGACGTGCCATCATCCGGGCAAATATCGAAAACCAGATCTTCCATGCCCGGATTATGTCCGACCATCAGCAGGTTTTTATGTTCGTCCGACTGGTCACGCAGCACGTCCATCAACGTGGCTGACGATGCCAGATATATCCGGCGGTCCCAATGCGGGTCCATGCGTCCGCCCGTGCCCTTCACAAACTGGTCAATCGTGTCAATCACACGCACAGCGGGGCTGGCAACGACATGGTCGAAAACGAGGCCGTTGCGCTTCACCCATATTCCCATCGTGACAGCAGCTTTTTCGCCGCGCTTATTCAACGGGCGGTCAAAGTCCCGCGGCACCGAGTCATCCCAGCTCGATTTTGCATGACGAAATAATGTGAGCGTGAACGTCAAAACGGGTTGCTTTCATCGAGACTGATTTTGACGTCCTGCCGCAATTTTTCATCCGGCGAAAGGCCTGTTTTCACAGAAGCGACTGCCTCAGCCAACGTCACCCTTCGCACAGGCGTTCCCGGCGGAAAAGCCGTCAGCAGCCGGCTGGGCACGGCGGACGAGAGCAGAACAAAATGCCCCTTGTCGTCTGCGCTGCGGATGAGGCGCCCAAATGCCTGCGCCATTTTTGCGCGAATGATGCGATCATCAAAATCAATGCCGCCATTTTTGAGGCGGCGGGCGCGGTGCAATATGTCGGGACGCGGCCACGGTATCTGCTCCATGACGACAAGGCGCAGCGAATGTCCCGGGACATCTACGCCGTCGCGCAAGGCATCTGTGCCGAGCAGGCTGGCGTGCGGATCATCACGGAAAATGTCGACCAAGGTTCCGGTGTCAATCGGGTCGACATGTTGGGCATAGAGCGGCAGGCCATCACGCGCCAAACGGTCGGCGATGCGCGCATAGGTTGATCGCAAGCGCCGAATTGCCGTGAACAGGCCAAGGACACCGCCGCCCGATGCGGTGATCAGCGCGGCATAGGCCCCCGCCAACGCCGCGGCATCGCCCTTTTTAATGTCCGTGACGATCAGGACCTCCGCCTGCGCCGTATAGTCAAAGGGGCTGATCGCAGAGAAATGCGTGGCGGGCTTATCCAAATGCAGCGCGCCCGTCCGTGCCTCCGCATTTTTCCAGTCGCCGCCGCTTCGCAAGGTTGCCGATGTGGCAAGGACCCCATGGCTGGGTTTCAGGACGATGTCCGCGACGGGTTTCATCGGGTCAAGCCACCGCCGGTGCATGCCGATGTCCATTTCGCGACCTTCGAACCTGTCAATGGCGAGCCAATCGACAAATTCGGGGTCCACCGGGCCTACCGCGCGCGCCAGCATCGATATCCATGCGCGGACCGTATCAATCCGCCAGCTTAAGCTCGCCATAGCGCCCTCAACGCGGGCTCTGGCGCTGCCGTCAAGCCAATCGGGGGGATCGGATACCATCGCCTCAAGCCGCTGCCCCAGCACCGTCAGAGGACGCGCCAGCGCCTCCAGCGCGACGGCTGCGTCTGCGGCGGCATCGACAACAGCGGCGTCGGGATCGGCCAGTTCGGTTTCCAGACCATAGCCGCCTTCGGTGGCATTGGTTTCATCGCGGGCAAACACCATCGCCCGAACCGCCGCCAAAAACCGTTCAATGGGTCCCGACGGCGCACCTTCTGCCAACCGCCCTAGCCAACCATCGCCGGGCAGTGCTTCTGCCGCCATTCGTGCCATCTCGATGGCAAGGCCACCTTCTTCGTCATAAGATGCGACATCAGCAAGGCGCGCCGACAAACCACGGCGTCGGCCGCGGGCTTTGCCTTCGGGGCCAATGACCCAGCGGCGCAGCTCGATGGTTTCTTGGCCGGTGAGCGCTGCTGCAAACATCGAGTCCGCAGCATCAAACAAATGATGGCCCTCGTCGAAAATGATGCGGCTTGGGCGGTTGAGTTCATCCCGACCGCGCGCGGCATTGACCATCATCAGCGCATGGTTGGCGATGACTATTTCGGCCTGAACCGATGATCGGGACGCGCGCTCGATGAAGCATTTTTTGTAATGCGGACATCCGGCATAAATACACTCGCCGCGCCGGTCGGTCAGCGCAGTCGAGCCGTTGCGCCGGAACAATGTCGGCAACCATCCGGGCAAATCGCCGCCGATCATGTCCCCGTCATTCGAATAAGCGGCCCAGCGCGCCACGAGATGCGCAAGGATAGCAGCACGTCCGGCAAAACCGCCTTGCAACGCATCTTCAAGGTTCAGCAGGCACAGATAATTTTCGCGGCCCTTGCGGACAACGACCTTGGATTTGAAGGTTTCATAGTCCGGATAAATACGCTGCGCTTCGCGGACCAATTGTCGTTGCAACGCTTTGGTAAAGGTTGAAATCCAAACGGTTCCGTCCGCTGCCGTCGCCCAAAGGCTGGCGGGGGCAAGATAACCAAGCGTCTTGCCAATTCCGGTCCCGGCCTCAGCCAGTAACATATTCGGTTCGCCTTTGCGCGCGCGGGGCGCAAAAATCTCGGCTGCGGCTTGCGCGAAATCGCGCTGTCCCTGCCGTGTTTCGGCAGATCCGCCGACAAGCGACGCCAGCCGTTGCTGCACGGCCTCAGCACCAAGGGTGACAACGCGCGGCGGTGTGCGGGGCGGTGCTTCCTCCCATTCGGGCAGGCGGCTGAACAGCCAGCGTTCGGGCTTTTCGGGTTTTTTCAATCGCGCCAAAATCAGGTTGGACCATGGCCAACGCAGCCGCATCAACGCTTGCGCTGCGTCCCAAGCGCCCTCGCGTTCTGCCCAGTCTGGCGCATCAAGAACGGCAAGCAAAGTGCGCGCAGCCACCAGCAGAAATTGCGGAACCTCCTGATCTGTCGTCGGCGGCGTAATGCCCAAAGCCTTCGCCATGCCCTTGGGGGTCGGAACCGCAAAACGGGCAGGATATACAAAGGCGAACAATTCCAGCAGGTCGAGGCCCGATAAATCCGGATAGCCAAGCCGCTGTGCCACCAACGGGGCATTCAACATGACCATCGGCGTTTCCGCCGCACGGCCAGCCGCTTCGCCTTTCCCGACGGTTGTTACCTGACCATCGATGGAACCCACCCATATGCCGGCATGGCTTGCATGGAGCGCAGGAAAGGCTAGGGGAGTGTCCATAAACATCTGATAGTCGTATTTGGAACGAAAGAGCAACACGTGACTGACCTTCGCGATATAGCAATGGCATCGAAAGCCTGGCCTTATGAAGAGGCGCGGCGTTTGTTGAAACGGTATCCAAACGGCAAAGCGGATGGTGCGGCAATCATCTTTGAATGTGGCTATGGCCCATCGGGGCTTCCGCATATTGGAACGTTCAACGAAGTCCTGCGCACAACTATGGTGCGCAACGCCTTTGGAACGCTGTCCGATGCACCGACGCGGCTGATCGAATTTTCGGACGATATGGACGGTCTGCGCAAGGTTCCGGACAATGTGCCGAACCAGGCGATGCTGGCGGAACATCTCGGCAAGCCGCTGTCGCGCATTCCCGATCCGTTCGAAAAGTTCGAAAGCTTCGCCGCGCATAACAATGCCATGCTGCGCGAATTCCTCGACCAATTCGGCTTTGACTATGAATTTATCTCGTCATCGTCGCAATATGAAAGCGGGGCGTTTGACGCTGCACTGAAAAACGTGCTGCGCAATTATCAGGGCATCATGGACATCATGCTGCCGACCTTGCGCAAAGAACGCGCCGCGACCTATTCGCCGATTCTGCCGATTAGCGAAAAGACCGGCATTGTCCTTCAGGTGCCGGTGGAGGTCGTTGATGCCGAAGCTGGCCTCGTGCGTTTTGACGATGGCGGCGACCTTGTCACGCAGTCGATCCTTGGCGGTAAGGCGAAGCTGCAGTGGAAGGTCGATTGGGCCATGCGTTGGGTCGCAATTGGCGTTGATTACGAAATGTACGGGAAAGATTTGACCGACAGCGGCGTGCAATCCGGAAAGATTGCACGCGTCCTTGGCGGGCGTCCACCCGAAAGCCTGATCTATGAAATGTTCCTCGACGAAAAAGGCGAGAAGATTTCGAAGTCAAAGGGCAATGGTCTCGCGCTTGAGGATTGGCTGAAATACGGCACGGAAAATAGCGTCGCATTTTATGCTTTCCGCGAACCAAAGAGCGCAAAGCAACTCCATTTGGGCGTTGTGCCGAAAGCGGTGGACGAATATTTCCAGTTCCGCGCGCAATGGCATGACCAACCCGTTGAAAAGCGGCTGGGCAACCCGGTCCACCATATCCACAATGGGCAGGTGCCAAGCGGGCAGCCGCCCGTTACATTCGGTCTGTTGCTGAACCTCGTTGGCGTCATGGGTGCAGGCGCGACCGAGGAGCAGGTCTGGGCCTATCTTGGCAATTATGCCGACAATGTGTCGCCGGAAAATGCGCCTGAACTGGCGGAACTTATTCCCATCGCGCTTGCGTATAATCGCGACTTTGTTGCGCCGACCTTGCAAAAGCGCAAGCCCGAGGGCGTTGAGGTTGCTGCGTTGCAAACGCTCGATGCGCGTTTGGCCGAACTGCCTGCGGACGCGACCGCCGAGGACATACAAAATATCGTGTATGAAATCGGCAAAGAGGGCGGTTTCGAAAATCTGCGTGACTGGTTCAAGGCGCTGTATGAAACGCTGTTGGGCTCAAGCGCTGGTCCACGCATGGGCAGCTTCATCGCGCTCTACGGGATTGCAAACAGCCGCCAGTTGATTGCGGAAGCGCTTGCATGAACCCGACGATGGCGACCGTTTGCGTCACCCTCTTCATCCGGTTCAAGCGGGCTGGGTGGCTGTAGGCCGGTTGACCGCCTGCCGCAAAACATCGCGATAATTGGGCGATATCGTCATGCGCGGATAATAGCCGCCATTGCCCAACAGCCGGTGGGTGGCGCGTAATTTGTAGCACGGCACACCCATGAACAGATGATGTTCGCTGTGATAGTTCACCCAATATGGCGCCACGGTCATGCGTGCCAAGGCGCCCGCATAGGTCGTGCGTGCGTGCGTGAACGGGTCGCCGCTGCCCGTCGGTGTGCAGGCGTGCTCGGCAATGTTGCGGATGCGCAGGAACAATTGAAATGTCGTCGCCAGCGCGGCCAGCCAAAGCAAGAATGGCGTCCAACCCCATATCGTCAACGATATCGCGAGCAAAATCGCCTGCACAATCAGGAACCGGCCCACGGTGCGCGCAGTCGTTTTGGCGCCTTCAACATTGGCGATTGGCGCGCCGACACCGGCTCTGTTTTGCATGTTGAACGCCCGGCCTGCGAGCGTGTCAGCCTTACCCGCGCCGTTTTCGCCACGCAGTATCGCGGCTACACCGCGCAACGCCGCCGCAAATTGCGCGCGCCTTTGCTTGAAGAAAGTTTGCCCGGTCAGGTCGCGGATGAACTTGCGGCGCAGGCTGTCGCGGCTTGTCGGAAACGGCGCGGACAAGGACAGGTCCGGGTCTTCGGGTTGCTGCGTGAATTTGTGGTGCGTCAGATGATAGGTGCGATAGGCGAACAGGTCGCTACCCGTTGCAGCGCCTGATGGCCATTGCCCAAGCCAGTTGTTGGTTTTGCGATTGGGGTGGAGCAGACCGTGCGCGCCGTCATGCATCAGGATGGACAGCCCCAATTGCCGTCCCCCCAACACGGCCAGTGCCAGCGGCGTCATCAATATCCCGGCAAGCCAGTGATAGTTCCACGCCGCAGCACCGCCAAATGCCGCAAGCGCCACGATGATCCACGCATGGATGATGAGCCAGATGCCGCGCCATAGGGACAAGGTCGTGATTGCACGCCAGTCATCCGATGCAAAAACATCGCGCGGGTTGGCTGCTTTTACTGCCGGCATGGAGCATCGCCTTTCATAGCAACTTCATATCGCAGCCAACCCGACCACGCAAATGCGTTACGCCACAGCCCGTGCCGCAAAGCCTGCCATCGCGGCCTGTGCCTTGCGTGACTCGCTGAAGCTGAAAATAGGCCAATCGTGCATCATGCCCGCAAGTTCGGTGAGATCAACCGATGGCACTTTGGCCTTTAACGCTCTGGAATCGGTGACCAATATGTCATCGCCGCCCGCAAAGGCCAAAATGGGTGGCAAGCCATCCCAGTTGCCGAAGATTGGGCTGCACCGTGGATCGGTAAGGGGCAAGTCGCCCGCGTACAAACTACCGCCTTCGGCAATGCCGCTGATGGTCAAAATCCCGTCACGCGGTTCCGTTTTTAACTGGTCGGGATGTGCCGGGTCCAGGTCAAGCCAAGGGCAAATGAGCAACAGGCCGGCCGGCAGTGTTTGACCGCCGTCGCGTGCCATCTGCGCCAATGCCGCGGTCAAGCCGCCCCCTGCGGAGTCGCCACCCATGACGAACGGCGCGCCTTTGATCTCGGCTTGATACGCCGCGTAATATGCGCTGGCCCATGCCGTAATCGCCTCGGCGGAGCTTTCCGGCGCGAGCGGATACAGCGGTGCTGTTATTGACCAGCCATGTTGTGACGCCATGTGGCTTAAGAATTTCCAGTGGATGTCCGTGGCTGAATAGACATAGCCGCCGCCGTGCCAGAACAAAATATGCGCGGTCGGCGCTTTATCCTTGGGCGCGATGTGCCAGACATTGCGGCCCTGAAATTCGCTCTGCCGAACGTCAACGTCGCCCTTTGCGATTGGTCGCGGCGTAGGCGCTGCCCGGACTTTGATGATGTTTTGCTGAAACTGCGGGCCGCCTGTAAACATCCGGCGATAATAGCCCGTGGTGCGCAAAACAAATCCAGCAAGGCTGGCGGTAAAACTTGGCATGATGACATTCCCCCTCATGACAAGCGCTATATCAAGGCAGGGGACCAATCAAGCTGTTCGCTTCCCGACAAGAATTCTTGCCGGGAAGCGCGCAGTTTACTTCGACGCGGCGATCCAGGCGTCGATCTTTTTCTCAAGCACGGTCAGCGGCAGTGCGCCGGTGTTCAGAACCTGATTGTGGAATTCGCGCACGTCGAATTTCTTGCCAAGTTCCTTCTTCGCCTTGTCTTTCAGCCGCTGGATGGTGAGGGCGCCGATTTTATAGGCCAATGCTTGTGATGGAATGGCAATGTAGCGCTCGACCTCTGCCGTGGCGTCGGTTTTACCCATATCGCTGTTGGCGAGCATATAGTCGATCGCCTGCTCGCGGGTCCAACCCTTGCTGTGGATGCCGGTGTCGACCACGAGACGCATCGCGCGTAGCATTTCGTCAGACAGCGTTCCAAAGCGTTGATACGGGTCTTTAAACAGGCCCATCTCGTAACCGAGGGTTTCGGAGTATAGCGCCCAACCCTCGACATAGGCCGTGTTGCCGCCGAAACGCATGAACGCGGGAAGCTTTTCATTTTCCTGTGCAATGCTGATCTGAAAATGGTGCCCGGGTGCGCCTTCGTGCAGATAAAGCGTGGTCATGCCAGGCGTAGTGCGGCTTGGCAGGTCATAGGCGTTGAAATAAAATGTGCCGGGCCGCGAACCATCAGGGGTGCCCTGTTGATAGCTGCCGCCGGCTTCATATTTCTCGCGGAATTCTTCATAGGGTTTAATTTCAAGCGGTGCCTTGGGCAGATATTTGAACTGCGTTGAAATCGTTGCGTCGACCTTTTTGCCGATGTCGTAATAACCCTGCGTCAGAGCATCACGGCTCGACATTTTGAATTTCGGATCCGAACGCAGATGCTCAAAAAACTCGGACAGAGTGCCTTTGAAGCGAACTTCATTTTTGATGGTTTCCATACCCGATTTAATCCGGGCAACCTCCGACAATCCCAGATTGTGGATGTCGTCTGCCTTCAATGGCAGGGTCGTCGTTTGCTCGAT
>ENA-OUVC01000715-OUVC01000715.1-marine-metagenome-genome-assembly--contig:-NODE-715-length-21008-cov-4.310687_pt1 | contig 21008 bp, 20 predicted proteins | sample MGYA00248622_ERZ508571 | MGnify/ENA primary metagenome ERZ508571 (study PRJEB26236, sample SAMN06267175) | marine metagenome | isolation source: Columbia River Estuary | place: USA:Columbia River Estuary... | reverse complement strand
TTATGTAGCTTTCAATTACTTCTGGGCCAAAACGATCAATTAAATCTTTAATTGCCTCAAAGGTTTTATAACAGTTATCACTTGATAAATCTAAATCCTTTAAAACAGGAGCTGATTTATCAAGAAGTTGTTTGGTGAGAATCTCAGCGCTAGAGCCACCTAATACTTGATTTAATAACTTGTGATGAACCTCAGAGTGCTCTCTTATGTCCATAGTTGCATGGGTTAATCCAAAGGCATTAATAGTTCGCATAATTCGATCAAGTAAGCCATTGGCAATTAATTCACCATTATTTGAAAGCAGTGATGAACGCATTACTTCAAAATCTTTAAGTAAATCAGCGGTGTCTTTGTAATCTCTTCCTGGAAAGTGCGGCAATCCTGCTGCATGCCTAGCTTGAGTCAGGGACAGCTTATGTCTAATTGCAGTTGCTTTTAAACGGTATGGCTCCTCTACATTAATTCTTCGATACCGTGCTTCTACTTCAGGTAAATTCTCTAAATCTTCTTCAACTGATTTTTCTAACTCCTTAGAAACCCCAGCTAATTTTGTTGAAATTGAAAGTGCCTGCCTTAACTCATCTAGATGTGAGAATAGAGTTCGGGTGAAATGAGCATTTTGTAAAAGTATTGCTGATTTTGTCACCGCTGCAGTGATATTGGGATTTCCATCTCTATCTCCACCAATCCAAGTTCCAAACCTTAACGGCCTAGCTGTTAGCGAGAGATTTATTCCTAATTTCTTAATTTCATTTACAAACTCAGCTAATACCTCTGGCACAGTTTCAAGAAGTAGTTCATCTAAGTAATAGATGGAATTCACCGCTTCATCTAGTGGATCTGGTCGACCTAACCGAAGCTCATCTGTTTGCCATAGTAAATCGATGGCTTCTGCTAAGCGATCATTTTTTATTTGGCTCTCTGGTTGTTCAAGTAATTGAGCAATTGTTGTCATTTTGCTTAATACAGATCTTCGAGCAGCCTCCGTTGGATGGGCTGTGAAAACTGGTCGGACTGAGAAGTTATCAAGCCAATTTTGTAAATCTTTAGTTGAAAAATCCTTACCATCCTGCTGGGCTTTGGCAATATTTTCTATTGCCTTACCAAGCCAAGAACCTTCAGATTTGTGTTCAGCAGCAATATCTTTAGATCTATTAACTTGTTCAGCAACATTTGCTAAATTAAAAAAATTGCTAAATGCCCTTACCAGAGAAATAGTTTGGGAATCTGTTAGCTTATTTAAAATCTCATCCTGTTGACCTTCTCTAACTGAAAGTCGAACGCTTTCAACGAGCGCGAGAAGTTCTTTACCTTCTTGCCTAGCAAGTGTTTGACCAAGCAGATCAGCCAGTTTGCGAACATCATTGCGTAAATCCGTGTTATCTGCCCCGATATTCATGGCTTAATCATTACAGGTTATTAATTGCCCGGGCGCACCTTTTTGGCGTTTGCTCCCAGTTGGTGGTCGTAGAATTAGACCGTTAACCCCCCTTCATTTATGGAGCGGGGGTAAGTGGCGTTTACCGGTGAAAGGAGAGTAGATGAAAAGCTTATTTAACGTATTGCGTGAACCAATTGGAAAATACTTAGATCAAAATGAAAATCTGATTGCACCTGCCGCAACTCACTCACTACTTTGCATAAACCAAAACTCACCAATTTTAGTAGTTACTACCTCCACTCGCACTGCTAACGAGTTGGCGCAGGAACTAGCCTCACTTGAAGGTGTGGATCAAGTTGTTAATTTTCCAGCATGGGAAACTTTGCCCCACGAGCGGCTTAGTCCTAAATCTGACACTGTTACCGCCAGATTTAAAGCTTTAAATAATTTAAGAAATAAAGAAAGTAAATACATAGTTTGCTCAATCAGAGCCTTATTACAACCAATAATTGCAAATGATTTGGAAAATTCTCAAATTAGAATCAGAAAAAATGAGTCCATGAGAATGGCAGATCTAATTGAGCAATTATCTAGATTCGGTTATCTAAGATCAGACTTAGTAGAAAAGCGCGGAGATTTTGCAGTAAGAGGTGGAATTTTGGATTTATTTCCACCTGATCAAGAACATCCAATTCGAATAGATTTTTTCGCAGATGAAATTGATGAACTCACTTACTTTGCTATTTCAGACCAGCGATCCTTAGATCCGATCTCAAGTGAAGTTGTTATCTACCCATGTCGGGAGTTAATAATCGATGAAGGTGTTAAATCTCGAGCAAAAGCGTTGGGAGAGAAATTTCCTCAGATTAATGAGTTAACTCAAAAGCTAAGTGAAGGAATAACTTTTGAAGGGATGGAATCACTGGCTGCTGGTGTGGTTTCAGATTTCAAATCGATTTTGGATTACCTACCAAATGGTTGCCAAATTTGGTTAATTGATGAGCCAAGGATTAAAACCAGATCAGTTGATTTGATAAGCACGAATCAAGAGTTTCTAGAGGCAGCCTGGTCTAATTTGGCATGGAGTGATCAGGTGAATCTGCAAGTGCCAATTGATTTAAGTGAAGAGCTAGGCCGTGGCGGTTTCTATGAGTTGGCAGATATCTATTCTCAAGCAAAAAAATCTAAATTTACAATTCGAAACTTAAATCTTTATGCGGCAACTCCTGAGGATATTCCACTGGATTTTCTTGCAGAGATTGAAAACTATGGCAATAAATACGAGGTAGCTGTGGCAGAGATTGCCGAGTGGCATAAAGAGGGCTATCAGGTTGTCTTTAGCGCAGCAGCAAATGGCACTTTAAAACGTTTTTCTGAATTACTAAACGCAGCCAATATTTCTAATCAGATTCTTAAAAGTAATCAAGCTTCCCAAGAAGCACTTGTGAATCTAGTTCAAAGTGATTTAAAGCATGGTTTTATCAGCGATGAGTTTAAGTTAGTTGTAGTTACTGATAAAGATATCTCAGGCCAACGTTCATCAGATAAAGATCTTGCTCGTATGCCCTCTCGGCGAAAGAAGTCCATTGATCCATTGCAATTAAAAATTGGTGATTTTGTTGTTCACGAGCAACATGGAGTTGGTAAGTATTTAGAACTAATTAATCGAACTATCGCAGGAATTTCACGAGAGTATCTAGTAATTGAGTATGCCTCTTCAAAGCGGGGGCAACCAGCAGATAAATTATTTGTTCCAACTGATACCTTAGAACAGGTAACAAAGTATGTTGGAGGTGAAGCACCAGCGCTGCATCGAATTGGTGGCGCTGACTGGCAGAACAGTAAGCGAAAAGCACGCAAAGCAGTTAAGCAGATTGCAGCAGAATTGATTCGACTATACGCGGCAAGAATGAGTGCGCCAGGTTTTGCATTTTCACCCGATACACCTTGGCAAAAAGAGTTAGAGGATAGTTTTGCATTTGTTGAAACAATAGATCAGCAAGCAACTATTGATGAAGTAAAGCGGGATATGGAAAAACCAAATCCAATGGATCGAATTGTTTGTGGTGATGTTGGATATGGCAAAACTGAAATTGCAGTAAGGGCAGCTTTTAAAGCTGTGCAAGATGGCAAACAAGTTGCAATTTTGGTACCAACAACATTACTTGTGCAGCAACACTTCAATACCTTTTCTACTCGTTACGCTGGCTTTCCAGTAAAGCTAGCTGCATTATCAAGATTTAATACAGCGACGCAGAGCAAAGAAGTAATAGCAGGGCTTAAATCCGGAGTTGTTGATGTAGTTATTGGTACTCACAGATTACTTTCAAAAGATGTTGAGTTTGCAAATCTTGGATTACTTGTTGTTGATGAAGAGCAGCGCTTTGGTGTTGAACATAAAGAAGAGTTAAAAAAGGCAAGAACTAATGTGGATGTTTTAGCTATGTCTGCCACACCGATTCCAAGAACCTTAGAGATGGCTATTACTGGCATTAGAGAGATGTCGAACATAACAACGCCACCGGAGGAGCGCCACCCAGTTTTAACTTATGTTGGTCCATACGATGAAAAGCAGGTAAGTGCGGCAATAAATCGAGAACTATTACGTGATGGGCAAATATTTTTTATTCATAACCGAGTTGAAAGTATTGAAGCGGTAGCAGAACGAATTAAGAAATTAGTCCCAGGAATTAAAATTGGAATTGCCCATGGGCAGATGAATGAGCGGGTTCTAGAAGAGGTGATTTTATCTTTTTGGAATAGAGAGTTTGATTTACTCTTATGCACAACCATAATTGAAAGCGGAATTGATATTCCAAATGCAAACACACTAATTGTTGATCGTTCAGATTTATTTGGTTTATCTCAACTTCATCAACTTAGAGGTCGGGTGGGTAGAAGTAGAGAGCGAGCTTATGCATACTTCTTATATCCAACAGAGCAACCAATAACTGAGTTGGCACATGATCGCTTGACCACAATTGCAACAAATACTGACTTAGGTGCTGGCATGCAGGTTGCGTTGAAGGATTTAGAGATTAGAGGGGCAGGAAATTTACTAGGCGGTGAGCAATCAGGTCATATTGCTGAAGTTGGTTTTGATTTGTATATGCGAATGGTTGCAGATGCTGTAGATGAATTTAAAACCGGCTACTTTGATGAGAAACCTAAAAACAATGAATGCAAGGTGGAGTTACCAGTTAACGCGCACCTTCCAATTGAATACATAGAGTCAGAAAGATTAAGGCTTGATCTTTATCGCCGAATTGCAGATGCACAAAATGATGAAGCATTAGCTGAAATTAGCGCAGAGCTAGTAGACCGATTTGGTCCAATACCTGAAGCTGCACTGGAATTAATGGCCGTTGCATCACTGCGTTTATTTGCTAAGAGTTTAGGTTTAACTGATGTTGCAATATCTGGAAAAAATCTTCGACTAACGCCAGTTGTATTGCCAGAGTCAGCACAAATAAAACTATCTAGAATTTACCCAGGATCAATCTACAAAAATGCGACTCAAATCCTGCTGGTTGCAAGGCCTACTGCCCCCAATTGGATAGAAAGTGCGTCGGTAGGGGATACTTCTACCCTTACCTGGGTTAATTCAGTACTTCAAGAACTGATTGAACCAATAAAACTTCGAAGTGGTAGTTAAGAGAGAATGAGGATGAAATTGTTTAAGAAATTGATCTCACCATTATTAGTAGCACTTTTACTAGCTGGCTGTTCAAGTATGAGCAGCGGAGTCAAAGTTGGAGATCAAGAGTTCACCTCAACTGAAATTCAAAAGACTGTCGATGAAATATTGGCATCTCGTAAAAATGTTGACACATCTGGTATGGATTTAGTTGTCGGCCCAGAATTACTTCGTGATCAAGCACAATTTTTCATCGTGAGAGTTTTAATGGACAAAATTGCAAAAGATATGTTTGTAACGGTAACACCAGCTGATGTAGCAGCACGTAAGGCTGATGTCATTACAAGACTAGGAAGTGAAAGTGAATTACCAGCAGCACTCGTTGGCGCTAACTTAGCAACCTCTAATTTTGAATCCTATTTGCGTGTTTTAATCATCTCTGAACGTCTTGATGAGAACTTCATTAAATCTGGAGTTTCAGAGAGTGATGCGCCAAAATTTGTTGAGCAACTTGTAATTGAAACTGCGAGCAAAATGGGAATCAAAGTAAATTCTAAGTACGGTAAATGGAATGCTGATAATGCATCGATTCAAGCAAGTGATGCAACTGATGGCGCAGTAACTGAACAACCTTAGGTAAATTATGAGTTCTGAACTCATCCGATTACGCGAGGTAATGGACAAACTGCGCTCACCTGGCGGATGTCCATGGGATGCCGAGCAGGATCACACCTCACTTCTAAAGTATTTATTGGAAGAGTCTTATGAGTTTATTGAATCGGTTGAAAATAATGATCGAGATGCAATGCAAGAAGAGCTGGGCGATCTTTTACTTCAGGTTTACTTTCACTCCCGGATGGCGGAGGAGGATGCTAAACAACCATTTAATATTGAAGATGTAGCTAAATCGGTTGCTGATAAATTAATTAGAAGACACCCTCATGTTTTTGCTGGTGAAGTAGTTGATTCAAGTGCAGATGTCTTAGAGAACTGGGAGAAGCAAAAGGCGGCTGAAAAGGGGCGAACTTCAGCAATTGATGGCGTGCCACTTGCCCAACCAGCCCTGCCTTTGGCAACTAAGGTTTTATATCGATTAAAAAAATTAAATTATGACCTGTCAGTTTCTGAGCCAATCAAACTCAATGATGATGTTGATCAGGATCAATTTGGCCAGATACTTCTTGGTTTAATCACTCAAGCTGTTGATAAAGGCTTAGATCCTGAGGCTGCTCTACGTGGGGCAACAAAAGAGTTAATTGTTCAGATTCAAGAGCATGAGACAAGGTAGAATTACTTTAAATAATTCAAGTAATAAACAAATAGTTAGGGCAAATTAGTGTCAGTTATTAACTCTGTGACCGCTAGAGAGATCTTAGATTCTCGAGGAAACCCGACTGTTGAGGTAGAAGTTAGGTTAGAAGATAAAAGTATTGGTCGTGCCGCAGTTCCAAGCGGTGCGTCAACTGGAGCGTTTGAAGCCGCTGAACTTCGAGATGGTGGATCAAGGTATTTAGGAAAAGGTGTTGAAACAGCAGTAAAAAATGTGGCACTAAAAATTGCACCAGCAGTAGTTGGTATGAAGGCAGATGATCAAAGGTCACTGGATGAAAAAATGATCGCACTAGATGGCACAAAGAATAAATCATCCCTTGGCGCAAATGCGATATTAGGAGTTTCACTTGCTACTGCGCGAGCTGCGGCACTCTCTTCAAATCAATCACTATTTAAATATTTAGGTGGCGAAGATGCTAAAACTTTGCCGGTGCCAATGATGAATATTTTAAATGGTGGAGCACATGCTGATACAAATGTTGATATTCAAGAGTTTATGATCGCACCAATTGGTGCTCAAAGTTTCAAAGAATCTTTAAGGTGGGGCGCTGAGATTTATCACAGCCTAAAGTCAGTACTTAAGAAAAAAGGTTTAGCAACCAGCATTGGTGATGAAGGCGGTTTTGCCCCAAATTTGGAGAGCAATCGCGCAGCATTAGATTTAATCTTGGTTGCAATTGAAAATGCTGGGTTTAAAGCTGGTACTCAGATTGCACTGGCAATGGATGTTGCTGCAACTGAGTTTTTTGAAGATGGTAAATACAAGTTTGAAGGCAAGTTGTTAACTTCAGAGCAGATGATCGCTTACTACAGCGAATTAGTTTCAGCCTATCCATTGGTTTCTATTGAAGATCCATTGGATGAGGATGATTGGAGCGGTTGGGCTAAATTAACCGCTGAATTAGGTGAAAAAATTCAGATCGTTGGCGATGATCTATTTGTTACCAATATAGAGCGCTTAACTAAAGGCATTGAAAGCAAAACCGCAAATGCTTTACTTGTTAAGGTAAATCAAATTGGCAGTTTGACTGAGACTATTGATGCGGTCAATTTAGCTCATAAAAATAATTACAAATCAATGATGAGCCATCGTTCTGGTGAAACTGAAGACACCACAATTGCTGATTTAGCAGTTGCGTTAAATTGTGGTCAAATAAAAACTGGCGCACCAGCTAGATCTGAACGAGTTGCTAAATACAACCAACTTCTTCGAATTGAAGAGGAGTTGGCTGTAGGTGCAATTTATGCTGGCCGATCCGCATTTCCAAGATTTAAGAAGTAATTCAAATGGCTCGGCGTAGATTTTTTGCAGCAGGGCTGGTTTCATCATCAAAGAAAAGTATTCAATCTGGATTAAAAAAACGAGGATTATCTAATCGAGCACTAATTGTTGGAATTGTTCTCTTTGTTGTTGCAATTACTTTGGCACCGCCTATTCAACATTACTTCACGCAACGTGCTCAAATAAATTCATTAAAAACTCAAATTTCAGATAATCAAGCAATGTTAGATAAGGCTGCTGCTGAACTAGCCCAATGGGATGATCCTGAATATGTGGCGAGTCAAGCAAGAGCTAGATTGCATTTTGTATTTCCAGGTGAGCGGCAATACATAGTTGTCGGTGATGATGAGATTACCGGTGAGGATCAGCAGACAAAAATCTCTAGTCAACTTCCAGTTGGTCTGCCTTGGTATTCAAGATTGATTTCATCAATTACTAGTACCAATGTAAATAACTAAAATGGTTAAGCCAACTGATGCATTTGTGGCAGAAAAACCAAAAGATAAAGATTTAGAAACTGTGGCTGCCCAACTTGGAAGAGCGCCAAGGGATGTTTCAGCAGTTGCACATCGCTGCCCATGCGGACAAGTAGATGTAGTTCAAACTCCACCACGATTAGCAGATGGCACACCATTTCCAACTTTTTACTACGCCACCTGCCCAAGACTTACCGGAGCGATTTCAACCTTAGAAAGCTCTGGCTTAATGACGCAGATGAATGAGCGACTACAAAATGATCCACAGCTTGCTGGTGAGTATTTAGCAGCACATGTTGATTATGAAGCAGCCAGAAGTGCGCTAGCTAAACAAGAAAACCTTGAAGTACCAGAAATTGCTGGAGTTACCGCCGGTGGTATGCCAGATCGAGTTAAATGTCTGCACTCACTAGTTGCGCACTCACTTGCTGCCGGAGTTGGAGTTAATCCACTAGGAGATGAAGCACTCAGCGCACTAGAACCTTGGTGGTTAAATAAGCCTTGTTCGCAAATTAGTAATTTACTAGATGAGGTTGAGTAATTGAGTCGGGTTGCAGCAATAGATTGTGGCACTAACTCCATTCGACTTTTAATTGCCGATATCACCAATGGTAATTTCAAAGAGGTTGTACGCGAGATGGAAATTGTCAGACTTGGTCAAGGAGTAGATCAAAATAAATCATTTCACCCAGATGCAATTGCTAGAACTCTTAGCGCTGTTGAAAAATTCAGCGCACGAATAAGTAGTAAAGGTGTTGAAAAAGTTAGATTTTGTGCAACTAGTGCAACTCGTGATGCTAGTAATAGAGAGATCTTTACCGATGGTGTTAAGAAAATCTTGGGTGTGGATGTTGAGGTAATTCCAGGTGAGGAAGAGGCAGAGTTATCTTTTATCGGTGCTACCAAAGAGCTATCCCAAAAAGAAGGACCATTTTTAGTTGTAGATATCGGGGGTGGATCAACTGAGTTTGTTTATGGTGGTGAGAAGGTAAGTGCGGCAAAGAGTGTAAATATTGGTTGCGTGCGAATGAGTGAGCGTCACTTAAATACACAGCCACCATCTATGGCACAGATAGCCCAGGCAATTGTTGATATTGATATTGCAATCGCCCAAGCTGCTCAAGTAGTACCAATATCTGAAGCTAAAAGTTTGATTGCAGTTGCAGGAACAGCGACCACAGTTGCAGCAGCAGCCCTAAATTTAGAAAGCTATGATCGATATTTAATTCACCTTGCACGAGTATCTGCGCAATCAGTTCATAAAGTGGCTGGCATGTTTCAATCAATGAGTAAGGAAGAAATCTCTTCCCTTGGTTATATGCACCCTGGCCGAGTGGATGTAATTACTGCTGGCGCCTTGGTCTTATCTAGAATCATGGCCGCAACTGGGGCCAGTGAATTCATTGCATCTGAGTCAGATATTTTGGATGGAATTGCTTGGTCACTTACAAAGTAGGCGAAGATCTGGCTGGATTTGGCGGTTAAAAAAGACGGGTAGATTTACCCTCTGAAGATTCGCCCCTGTAGCCCAATGGCAGAGGCATGCGACTTAAAATCGCACAAGTGTGGGTTCGACCCCCACCGGGGGCACGCTCAATTACCGCGAATCTTCAGCAAAGATTAAGGCAGATTTAGCCCAAAGCGATGGCTTAGGGAATTGTGAGTCATTAATATTTGTTCACTACCTAAGTGGCTAATTAAAATAACCCATTAGTTACTTCTATAGAAGGAGAAGAATGAAAAGCTCAAACCCTGTACTTGGAAAGGCATTTAATCAACCGACAACTATGCGCGTTGATCAACTAGAGCAAAGTTATAACGCTCCAGCCGCCTCATCAATGCGAACAGGTCGCATGACAATTGAAGATGTCGTTGCGAAAACTGGATTTTTATTTACGATTTTAGTTGTTGTTGGTGCGCTCGCATGGAGTGCAAACCTAGGAATGGGCGCAGTGCTGATCGGCTTCCTTGGCGGATTTGTGTTAGCGATGGTTATTAGCTTTAGTAAAAACATTAAACCAGGACTTGTAATTGCATATGCTGGCCTAGAAGGTTTAGCACTTGGAACTTTAAGCAGTTACTACGAATCCTTCTACCCAGGAATTGTTAGCCAAGCTGTAATTGGAACAGTTGCAGCATTTGCTGGCGTATTAGTTATGTACCGCAATGGAACACTAAGAGCGACTCCACAATTTACTCGTGCGCTAATCGGTGCAGCAATTGGTTACTTTATTCTTGGACTTGTCTCACTTGTAGCTTCATTCTTTGGCGTAGGTCAAGGCTATGGTTTCTACGGAGTATCTGGTCTTGGATTACTTCTTGCAGTAGCAGGCGTTGGTCTTGCTAGCCTTTTCTTAGTTCTAGATTTTGATCAAATTGAAAAAGGTGTTGTTGCTGGCGTGCCTGAGAAAGAATCATGGCGAGCATCTTTTGGCTTAATGGTCACCGTAGTGTGGCTATACCTTGAGGTTCTGCGTTTGATTTCAATTCTTCGCAACGACCGCTAATAAAAAATAATTACCCAACAGGGGCTGTGAGAGATCACAGCTCCTGTTTATTTTTGTCTGGAATTAAATCATTTTCTAAGTGCGACAACCTAGTCTCAGGCAAAATAGTTGCAAGCAATATTGCAATCATCCAGATCCCAGCAGAAACTAAGAAAGCCACCTGGTAACTAAAAATATCGGTTAACAAACCAACTATTACTGGACCGAAAATCATGCCAGCATCACCGGCCATCTGCCATGCCGCAATCACTTGCCCACCACGGCCCTTAATAATGTCGCCAACAACGCTGCCTGGTGCGGTTCCAACATAAGCCCCACCTAATCCAAATAGCGCCATTGAAATGAAATAGAGCGCAGTATTGGTGGTAAATGCCAACATCAATACGCCAAACAAAACAAATGCGCTACCAAATAAGAAAGCAGCTTTTCTTCCCTTAGTGTCAGAGTATTTTCCAGCGCGTAACATAAAAACACCTTGTACTAGCGCTCCAATAGTTAAACCAAGACCTGCAATTGCTGCCGTTGAATTTAATTTTTCAGTAACAAATAAAGGCAAGATCGAAGATCTTAATCCAAATAATATCCAGTTATTTATAAAGGCAAGCATTAATGCAACTTGGTAGGGGCGTAATTTAAATGCCTGACTTAAGGTGGTTTGGCCAATCTCACTTGTCGGCGCGTTAACTTTTTTGCCCAACCGCTTTTCACTTAAGAAAACTAAAGCAATGGTTCCAGCAATTGCCAAGGTAATGGAGTAGACAAAAAATGGTGCACGAAGTGAAATGGCCGAAAGTACTCCGCCAAAAGCTGGTCCAGTAATTCCACCTAGTAAAAATCCACCGTTATATAGTGATTGAGCGCGTGCTCTTACATCATCACTCACAGAGCGCATAAGTAAGGAACCAGCTGAAACTGAGAACATTGAAGAACCAAGACCACCTAAAGATCTGAATGTAAGCATTTGTCCATAGCTTTGTGAGAGCGCAGTTAGTAGTGTGAAAAATGAAACCATAAACAAACCAAAGCCAAGAACTGCACGTTCACCAAATCGATCAACCAATTTGCCTGAGATCAAGCCAGAGGAAAAGCGCATAATTGCAAAGCTTGAGATGATTAAACCAATTGCAGTTTTGTTAACACCAAATGAAGCAGCAAAGATTGGAATTGCTGGAATTATTAATCCAAAGCCAACAGCGACAAAGAATGAAACTGCTGAAAGGATCGAAACCTCTCGCGGTAATTGCGCGAAAGGGTTTCTACTTTGTTTATTGATTTTTATTTAACCTACCGCCTCACCTGCTGCTTCAGCCTTTGCTGCGTGGTGATCTGAGCTACTTTGCAGCGGCTTTTCTTTTAAGAAGAACGCAAGTATAAATCCCAAGAAAGTTATTGGGGCAGCTGCAAAAAAGACCACCTGAAATGTTTGAGCAAAACTATGAAGCACTGTGTCTTGAATTACTGGTGGCAACGTAGTGATGATTGAGGTGTTAGTAGTGATTAAATCTAACTTGGAAGAATCAAAGTCAGATAATGCAGCCGGATCACTGCTTTGTAATTTTGCAAAGTTATCTTGCAAATAGTAAGCAATTCGGTTGCTCAAAATAGTTCCAAATATTGCCGTTCCAAAAGCGCCACCAAGAGATCTGAAGAAGGTGTTAGAAGAAGTTGCAATTCCCATATCTTGAAAGTCCACTGCATTTTGTAACGCAATAACAATTGTCTGCATAGATAGTCCAAGACCAGCTCCAACTAGGACTGCATAGATTGAAAGGATTGCAAATGAAGTATCTTCATTTAAAGTAGACATAAGAACTAAGCCGATAGTCATAATGGCAGTTCCTAGTATTGGGAATATCTTGTATTTACCGGTAGCTGAGATTTTTTTACCGCTAAATATTGACATTGAAACAATGCCGATCATAAGTGGAATTAACTTTAATCCTGCTTCAGTTGCTGAATTTCCTTTAACAACTTGAAGGTATAGCGGCAACATAACAATGGCGCCAAACATTCCTGCACCAATAATGAAACCAAGTGCTGAGGTTAAAGAAAATGTATGATTCTTAAATAATCTAAGAGGCAAGATTGGCTCTACAGCTCTTTTTTCTTGCCATAAAAATGCCAAGGTAAGAATTAATCCAGTAGAAATTACAATGAGCGTTCTTGAGTCAGTCCAACCATCCTCTGGTCCATAAACTGAAACTGCAAGCAATACGGAGCTAACTGCTAATACCAATAGCAAAGCACCAAAGTAATCAATCTTGTGTTCACGTTTTACTTTTGGAATATGTAATACAGCTGATGTAATAATTAACGCCAGAATTCCAAATGGCAGGTTTATGTAGAAAATCCAGCGCCAGCCAGCGATACCTAAAATTGTGGCATGGTCGGAAAAGAATCCTCCTAGTAAGGGTCCGGCAACTGAAGAGAGACCCCAAACAGCACCAAAATAACCTTGATACTTACCGCGCTCACGTGGTGAGACGATGTCGCCAATAATTACGAAAGTTAACGCCATTAAACCACCTGCGCCAACTCCTTGCAGTGCGCGCGTGAAAATTAATTGGGTCATATTTTGTGATGCCCCGGCTAAGAAAGATCCAATTAGAAAGGTAATAATTGCAAACTGAAATACTGGCCGGCGACCATAAAGATCTGAAATTTTTCCATAAAGTGGTGTTGATGCGGTTGAAGTTAAAAGGTAAGCAGTTACAACCCAGGTGTAGTGATTAAGTCCGTTGAAATCTTCAACAATATTTTTTAAAGCTGTTGAAACAATTGTTTGATCTAATGCTGCTAGCAGCATGCCAGTCATTAATCCGCTTAGAACTATTAAAATTTCCTTATGGCTAAGTGGGCCATCCTTGGGAGTATTTTCTTTGCCTGATTTAGAGTTATTTTTCGCCATGGCCATCTTTATGTATCCACCTTAAGTAGTCCGATTAAGCATTATTTATCTTCAAATTGTCTAAGGGGAATAGTTTACTCTGATTCTTTGTTAAGATCTTACATATGAAAGCAGTGATAGCAGAAGACCTAGTTAAAACCTACAACAAAGGCTCAGTTCGAGCATTAGATGGTTTAAATCTTGATGTTGAAGAAGGAACAGTTCTTGGTGTGCTTGGACCAAATGGAGCTGGCAAAACAACAACTGTAAGAATTTTAGCAACATTACTTGCACCAGATTCTGGCCGTGCAACTGTTGGCGGGATTGATGTTTTAAAACATCCAGATGAGGTTCGAAAAATAATTGGTTTATCTGGTCAATACGCAGCTGTTGATGAAACTTTAACTGGTTGGGATAACTTAATTATGTTTGGCCGGCTTTATCATTTATCAGCAAAAGATGCGAAAGTTCGAGCGATTGAATTATTAGAGCAGTTCTCACTTTCAGATGCAGCAAAGCGACCAATTAGAACTTACTCTGGCGGTATGCGCCGCAGACTAGATTTAGCAGCATCATTGATTATTCGGCCAAAGGTTTTATTCCTAGATGAGCCAACAACTGGATTAGACCCACGGGGCCGCCAGGATATGTGGGGTGTAATTGATGATTTAGTTAAGGGCGGAGTTACTTTGCTTTTAACTACACAGTACTTAGAAGAGGCTGATCATTTAGCGGATGAAATTGCAGTAATTGATCATGGAAAAGTTATTGCACGTGGCACCTCTGATTCATTAAAGAAACAGGTAGGTGGTGAGCGGCTTGAGATTGTGGTTGAGAATGAAAATGTGCAAGCAACCAAAGAGATTGTGGCAAAGGTCAGTGGGAGCGCAGTAAATGTTGATGAGGGCTTGCGCCAAATTTCAGCACCGGTTACAACTGGCAGTAAAGCATTAATTGAAGCAGCTAAGTTATTAGATGAAAAAGGTATTCATCCATTAGATATTGGCCTAAAGCGCCCATCCCTTGATGATGTATTCCTATCCTTAACTGGTCATGTGGCTGAGGAAAAAACTGATGAAGATTTAGCTACAGCAACCGGACGTAAGAAGGGCAAAAAATGATGAATGCAATCTCTGATGCTTTAATTATTACCAAGAGACAGCTACTGCAGTTGGCCCGAGTTCCTGAGGTTTTAATATTTTCAACTATTCAGCCCGTAATGTTTGTTCTTTTATTTAGATATGTCTTCGGTGGATCAATTGATACCGGCCAACCTGGTGGGTATGTGCAACTTTTAATGCCTGGAATATTTGTGCAAACTGTTGCCTTCACCTTAGCTGCCACTGCAGTTGGTTTATCAGCTGATATGCAAAAAGGTTTAATTGATCGTTTTAGATCCTTACCTATTTCAAGATCTGCTGTGGTCTTTGGCAGAACTTTAGGTGATGGTGTTTTAAACATTGTTGTACTTGCAGTTATGGGTTTGACCGGTTTTTTAGTGGGTTGGCGACCAACCTCTGGGGCGTTTAAAGTATTTTTAGGATTTGTATTTCTCTTTGTATTTGGCTTTGCAATGTCATGGATCGGTGTATTAATTGGTTTATCTGTTCGAGAAGAGAGGGTGGCTCAAAACGTCACCTTTATCGCAGTATTCCCACTGACATTTTTATCAAATGCTTTTGCACCAACTACTGGCATGCCAAGAGCACTTCAGTACTTTGCTGAGTGGAATCCAGTTTCAACAATGGTGGCGGGCTGTCGAGAACTATTTGGACTTAAAAATGAGTTTGGTGCTACCGCTGGATCATTTCCAAGTGAGAACCCGCTATTAATGTCAATCATTTATATGATTTTAATTATGGCAATCTTTATTCCACTAAGTGTGCGCAAATACAACAACGCAGCTAAAAAGTAATTTAATTAAAAGGTTGTGCCTCAAGGACTGCAACTTTAATTAACTTGCCATTAGGGGCGCTGTAGTTAACAGTTTCACCAACCTTGGCGCCAAGAACTGCCCCACCAAGTGGAGATTTTTCAGAGTAAACCTCAACATCACCGGAGGAAATCTCTCTAGAGCCAAGTAAGAATTTAAGTTCATCACCGCCAATATCAACTGTTACCAACATACCAAGGCCAACCACACCTGATTCACTAGCAGGAGGTGTACCAATGTGTGCATGCTCGAGCATATGTTTTAGTTGGCGAATTCTTCCCTCAATTTTTCCTTGCTCCTCCCTTGCTGCGTGATAGCCACCATTCTCTTTTAAATCACCTTCAGCTCTGGCAGTTTCAATTTTTTTAATAATCTCAGCACGAAGTGGACCCTCTAATGACACCAGCTCAGCCTTAAGCCGATCTGCTGCTTCTTGGGTAAGCCAGGTTTGAGTTGGTTGGTTCATAAGAGAGTAAAGGTTACTGGCAACTGGTGATTCCCGCATTTACCGCAGGTAAACGGGTAGTTATCTCAACGGTGCGCAGGTTAGCGCCAGCGAGCAATGTGCCAGCTGGCATTAGGTCAGATACTTGTCCAATAGTGTTCTTATCAATATCTCTTGCCACCACTGAGCAACTGTGATCCTTACCTAAATCTCTCACCGTTATTTTATAAGTGATAGAAATACTTTGATCATCAATAACTTTAAATGAAACTAACTCTGATCTAACATCTGGATTTGCAGCATTAAAACCACTCCATATAAACCAAGCCGCAACAACGCTAAGTAAAATCCCAGCAAGAAGATAACGTGGATTTTTGGCAGCTTTAATGCCATACCTTTCCCGCAAGGTGGGGTCAGAGAGTACTTTGGGATGCATCACAGGCATATTGTAGAACCAATACCGCAATCAGAAAGTAGGCTTATCTGACCTAGTACAAGGGAGAAATAAATGGATGAGGTCAAAAGTTTTGATATGGGTGTTGCTGGCTCATTAACCATGATTTTTTTAACCTTAGCTATGGTGGTGTTATTAACTAGTTTTTACCGCAGATATAAGAGATTAGTCGATCGCAAAGATCAAGAATAAATTTTTACTATGAAGCAGGTGCTAAAAAAGGCTGTAACAGTTTTAATTTGGCTCAGCCTTATCTATGCCTGCTATGAATTAGGTATGTGGCAATTACATAGAGCCCAAGAATTAAACAAGGTAACGGCGCCAAAGCCAGATCAACCTTTAATTGCCCTGGAACAGGTTTCATCTGCTGGTATGAATATGCCGATCAAGGCGGTTAATCGAATTGTTTCTGCAACTGGAAATTACTCCACTTCATATATTGCTCGGGATCAAAAAATTTCTGAAGGTGTGCTTGCAAACTTTGATGTTAGGTTATTAAAACTAAGTACCGGCCATGCAGTCTTGGTGGTTAGGGAGGTGCTTGGGGAAGGCGAGGATCAAATCAATTCTGAAGTCGCTATTACAGGCCGGCTATACCCAAGACAAAATGTTGATCGAGCCTTTGCAAAACCAGGTGAGCTTTCCAGAATTGATCCAGCCTTAGTCGTAAGTAAGGTAAACCCATTTTTATATGATGGTTACATTATTTTAAAGTCAGAAAAAACCGGCGATGATCAAAGTAGTGATTTAACCTTGGTGGCCTCAGAACAAATCTCCAATCGCCTACCCGGCTTTTATTGGCAGCACATCTCCTACGTTGTGGTCTGGTGGTTTATGGGATTACTGCTTTTAATCGCACCAGCCTTTCCGCAATTTAGAGCCAAGGGCGATAAGGTAAATAGCAAGGTAAGTAAGGCTAAGAAAGTGGGTTTAAAAAAATGAGGCGAATAACTCTCTTCTTCCGATTTTGGGCGCTTTGGGCAGGGGTTATGTCACTGCTGCTTTGGTTTGTTTATATGCCAGCTAAGTACTTAGTTAGCGATAAGAGTTTTTATGAGCAATTTATCTGGATACCGATTGTGCATGGTTTTACCTATCCAGTTTATTTAGTCGCTGCTTTAATCCTTTGTATGGCAAAGCGAAAGTCCCTGCTTAGTACCGGCCTCTTTCTCTTAGCTGGCACCTTGCCGGTGGCATCGATTTGGATTGAGCGACGCGTAAAAAGCGGCCGGTGGTAGCTAAAGCCTTTATCTAAACTTAATCTTTAAGCCTTGCGTGTTGCCACTGATTCTTCAGGTTGATTATTTACCCTTTACCTATTCTTCCAAAACCAATTGAGCACAATTAAAGAGATTGCGAAGAGATTAATTGGCTAGTGAATCTATTGTCTTAAAGTCAGTATCCCCACAAGCCCAACCTGCCCGCATTACTTATGTGCTTGATACCAGCGTTTTACTTGCAGATCCAATTGCCTTAAGCCGATTTGCCGAGCATGAAGTAATCATTCCAATCACAGTAATTGGTGAGTTAGAGACCAAGCGAGATCACCCAGAGCTTGGCTACTTTGCCAGGGCTGCCCTTCGCACCTTGGATGATTTACGGGTAAAAAGTGGGCGATTAGATAAGCCAATTGAAATTAATGATGAGGGTGGCACCTTATCGGTTGAGTTAAATCATGCTGATGCTTCAAAGTTGCCAGCCGGCTTTTTAAGAGATGGCTCAAATGATTCAAGAATTTTAGCTATAGCTAAAAACCTAATGTCAGATGGCCGCCAAGTAGTTTTAGTTACTAAGGATTTACCACTTCGAGTTAAAGCATCCTCAGTTGGGGTGGAGGCGCAGGAGTATCGCGCAGAGCTGGCCAGCACTAGTGGCTGGAGTGGCATGGTGGAGGAAAGTGTTGGCTCAACAGTTATTGACGCACTTTATGAGAATGAAAAAATCTCACATGAGATTGCAAAAAAATATCCTTGTCATACTGGTGTGGTGTTGCACTCTGAAAAAGGAAGTGCGCTCGCTCGGGTTACCCCAGATAAACATCTGCATTTGGTAAGAGGGGATCGCAGTGCATTTGGTTTGCATGGGCGAAGTGCTGAACAAAGAGTTGCCTTAGATATTTTGTTAGATCCAGAGGTTGGCATTGTTTCCTTAGGGGGCCGGGCTGGAACTGGAAAAAGCGCCTTGGCATTATCAGCTGGCTTAGAAGCGGTATTGGAGAAGCGACTACATAAAAAGGTAGTGATCTTTCGACCTCTTTATGCAGTTGGTGGTCAAGAGCTTGGTTATCTGCCAGGAACTGAAAATGAAAAGATGTCACCTTGGGCCCAAGCAGTTTTTGACACCTTAGGGGCGTTGGTTAGCCAGCAGGTATTGGATGAGGTTGTGGAACGAGGTTTGATCGAGGTGTTGCCTCTGACTCATATCCGGGGCCGCTCCCTGCACGACTCCTTTGTAATTGTTGATGAGGCCCAATCCCTAGAGCGAGGGGTCTTACTAACGGTGCTCTCTCGTATTGGCCAAGGTTCAAGGGTCATCCTCACCCATGACATCGCCCAGCGGGATAACTTGCGGGTGGGCCGTCATGACGGGGTGGTTGCCGTTGTTGAATCTCTGAAAGGTCATCCTCTCTTTGCCCATATCACCTTGACCAGAAGTGAGCGCAGCCAGATCGCAGCCTTGGTAACTGAGCTATTAGAGGAGCCAATTAACTTCACAAGTTGATTTAAACCCCTCTTACGACATATGGGATAAATCGGACTTCACCGTGTCTGACCTGCGGTTTTAATACTTGAGAATACCTGTGAATATAAACATAATCGCGCCACGCGCCTATATAAAGTTGCCCTGACCACCCCTGGCTGACACCCTGAAGCAGTTCCAGAGGGCCAATTTCGGTGATCTGGCAAGAAAGGAAGGGGGGCAAAGATGAAAGTTAAAGCTTTAACTCTCACCACGCCACGGGTTCGGCGCATCTCAATGACCGCTGCCTGCCTAGCCTTCTTCCTAGTTATCTCAGAGCCGGCCTATGCCTCTAGCAACCTAACCTTTTCAGTAACCATCCCATCAGTTGCCAGCAATTTAGAGAGCACCACCCCACTACCTGGGGAGGAGGGCTTTGACCCAACCCCATCACTATTGGAGCTAGATGCGGTTAAGACCGTGGATGCCTCGGCGATGGCGCTGATCTCAGTTGCTGCTCGTCAGGTTGATCTTGCCCGCCAGCCAGATGGGGCCCGTGAGATTGCTAAGAGTTTAATTGCAGCTAATTACAACTGGTCTGAAAAACAGTTCACCTGTCTTGATCAACTTTGGACTAGAGAGAGTCATTGGAATTACAAAGCAAGAAATAAAGTATCAGGTGCTCATGGAATTGCCCAAGCACTGCCTGCTACCAAGATGGAGATTGTTGGAACTGATTGGCGAACAAATCCAGTAACCCAAATTACCTGGGGACTTAAATATGTTAAAGAACGTTATAACACTCCATGTGCTGCCTGGAGTAAATTTAAACGATCAAACTGGTACTAGTACTTTTTCTAGTTAGGTTTCTTACCAATACTTAATGGTTTTCTAGTTTGGGCATAAAAATCATTACCCTTATCATCAATAATAATAAAAGCTGGAAAGTTTTCTACCTCAATCTTCCAGACCGCCTCCATACCAAGCTCTTCATAATCTAAAACCTCAACCTTCTTTATGCAATCTTGGGCAAGCCGGGCTGCTGGTCCGCCAATTGATCCTAAATAAAAGCCGCCATACTTTTTACAAGCACTAGCCACCGCTTCAGATCTATTTCCCTTAGCCAACATAATCAATGAACCACCTGCTGCTTGGAATTGCTCAACATAGGAATCCATTCGCCCGGCTGTAGTTGGGCCAAATGAGCCGGAGGCATAACCTGCTGGGGTCTTAGCTGGACCTGCGTAATAAACTGCATGATTTTTTAAGTACTGCGGCAATGGTTTTCCGCTATCTATTAATTCTTTAATTTTGGCATGGGCTAAATCTCTAGCAACTACTAATGTGCCAGTTAGTAGCACTCTAGTTTTAACTGGGTGCTTTGATAATTGGGCCAAAATATCAGCCATTTTCGCTGTTAAATCAATCTTTATTTCAGGCCCATCTAAATCCTCATTTGTAGCAGCAGGCAGGAAGTGCGCAGGATCTGTCTCTAGCTTTTCAATAAAGACACCATCTTTATTGATCTTTGCCTTTACCTGTCGATCTGCTGAGCAGGAAACTGCAATTGCAATTGGCAGGGAGGCACCATGACGAGGCAGGCGAACTACTCGAACATCATGACAGAAGTACTTGCCACCAAATTGGGCGCCGATACCAATATTTTGAGTTAACTTTAAAATCTCTTTCTCTAACTCAAGATCTCTAAAGCCATGACCAGTTTTAGCGTCCCCTTTAGTTGGCAGTGAATCTAAGTACTTAGTGCTGGCAAGCTTTGCCGCCTTAACGGTGTACTCCGCACTTGTGCCACCGATGACCACAACTAGGTGATAAGGCGGACAGGCTGAGGTGCCGAGGGAGCGAAGTTTTTCATCTAACCAACTCATAAATGAGGTTGGATTTAAAACCGCTTTAGTCTCTTGGTATAAAAATGATTTATTAGCACTACCGCCACCTTTGGCAATAAATAAAAAGTTGTACTCATCGGCGTGATCA
>ENA-OUVC01000712-OUVC01000712.1-marine-metagenome-genome-assembly--contig:-NODE-712-length-21017-cov-2.655826_pt1 | contig 21017 bp, 17 predicted proteins | sample MGYA00248622_ERZ508571 | MGnify/ENA primary metagenome ERZ508571 (study PRJEB26236, sample SAMN06267175) | marine metagenome | isolation source: Columbia River Estuary | place: USA:Columbia River Estuary... | reverse complement strand
AATTCCACGTACTTGGATTTTGCATTGGTTTTCGCTTTTTCAGCGTGGCCGGCGGCAGGCTTGGAGGGATGCTTTACATCGCCAAATCCAATCTGCACGGCATTGTAACCATCGACATCCATCGTCTTGATTTGAGTCACCACACAGGGACCCACCTCAAGCACCGTGCACGGATAGTTCTTTCCGTCCGCGTCGAAGATGCTGGTCATTCCGATTTTTTTGCCAATTAATCCAGGCATGATTCAGAACAATTAATTATTAATAAAAAAGATCACACTTTGATTTCAACCTCAACACCGCTGGGCAATTCCAACTTCATCAAGGCGTCAATGGTTTTGCTCGAAGAGCTGTAGATGTCCAACAAACGCTTGTAGCTAGACAATTCAAACTGCTCACGGGCCTTCTTGTTGACGTGCGGAGAACGCAATACCGTGTAAATGCGCTTGTTGGTAGGCAACGGAATGGGACCGTTAACCACCGCGCCGGTGCTCTTCACCGTTTTAACAATTTTCTCAGCCGACTTGTCCACCAAGCTGTGGTCGTACGACTTCAATTTGATTCGAATTTTTTGACTCATCACGGAGAAGATTAAGCGTTTCCTTTTACTTTGGCGATTACCTCGTCGGCAATGCTCTTGGGAGTTTCTGCAAAGTTGCTGAACTCCATCGTTGAACTACCGCGACCGGACGTAATGGTGCGCAGTGCAGTAACGTAACCAAACATTTCACTCAAAGGCACTTTGGCTTTGATGACGGCAGCTCCCAACTTGGAATCCATGCCTTCTACCTGGCCGCGACGCTTGTTCAAGTCACCTACTACGTCACCCATGTTCGTGTCGGGCGTGTCTACTTCCAACTTCATGATGGGCTCCAGAATCACAGGATTGGCACGACGTGCTGCCTCACGGAAACCGGCCTTAGCAGCCAATTCAAAGGACAATGCGTCGGAGTCAACCGGGTGGAAGGAACCGTCGGACAAGGTGATCTTCATGCTGTCCAAAGCATAGCCCGCCAAGGGACCGTTTTTCATGGACTCTTTGAAGCCTTTCTCAATGGCGGGAATGAATTCACGAGGGATGTTACCACCCTTGATTTCGTTGACAAATTGCAATCCAACTACGTTCTCGTCAGCGGCACTGATGGTAAATACGATGTCCGCGAACTTACCGCGACCACCCGTTTGCTTCTTGTAAACCTCGCGGTGTGCAAAAGAACCAGTCAACGCCTCTTTGTACTGAACCTGGGGAGCACCTTGGCTGCATTCCACCTTGAATTCACGCTTCAGGCGGTCAACAATAATCTCCAAGTGCAACTCTCCCATACCGGAGATGACCGTTTGACCGGTTTCCTCGTCGGTGTGTACTTTGAAGGTGGGATCTTCTTCAGCCAATTTGGCCAAAGACATGCCCAACTTATCCACATCACCCTGCGTCTTAGGCTCAATCGCCAAACCGATAACCGGCTGCGGAAAGCTCATGGACTCCAAAATAATTGGAAACTTTTCCTCGCACAGGGTATCGCCGGTGCGGATATCTTTAAAACCTACACCTGCACCAATGTCGCCCGCCTCAATCAAATCAATTGGATTCTGCTTGTTGGCGTGCATTTGGAAAATGCGGGAGATGCGCTCTTTGTTGTCCGTGCGCATGTTCTGAACATAGGAACCGGCAGCCAACTTACCGCTGTAAACACGGAAGAAACACAGACGACCCACAAAAGGATCGGTTGCAATTTTGAAGGCCAAAGCGGCAAAAGGCTCACTGGGGTCCGGACGACGCAATTCTTCTTCTTCTGTGTTGGGGTTGATGCCGGAAACGGCCTCAACGTCCATCGGAGAAGGCAGGTACGCCATAACCGAGTCCAACATGGTTTGAACACCCTTGTTCTTGAAGGCCGAACCGCACAAAACCGGAGTGATTTTCATGGCAACGGTTGCCTTGCGAATTGCGTTGATCAACTCATCGCGGGTGATTGACTCCGGATTGTCGAAGAACTTCTCCATCAAGTTGTCGTCGAATTCAGCAACGGCTTCCACCATTTTGCTGTAGTACTCGTCAACGGTGGATTGCAAATCTGCAGGAATATCGATTTCCTGGTAGGTCATGCCTTGGGTATCGTCGTTCCAAATGATGGCCTTGCGGTCCAACAAATCAACAACACCACGAAAATCATGCTCGGCTCCAATGGGAACCTGAAGAGGAACGGGATTGCCTTTCAGCTTGTCGCTGATTTGGTTTACCACGTTAAAGAAATCAGCACCGGTACGGTCCATCTTGTTCACGAAAGCCAAACGTGGTACACTGTACTTCGTAGCTTGACGCCAAACGGTCTCGGACTGAGGCTGAACACCACCAACAGCGCAAAACAAAGCCACAGCACCGTCCAAAACGCGCAACGAGCGTTCTACCTCCACTGTGAAGTCAACGTGACCCGGGGTATCGATGATGTTGATCTTGTATTCTTCGGTCTCGGGCACCGACTGACCTTGTGTGGTCGGGTAGTTCCAGAAACAAGTTGTTGCAGCAGAAGTGATGGTGATTCCGCGCTCTTGCTCCTGAATCATCCAGTCCATCGTAGCCGCACCATCGTGTACTTCGCCAATTTTGTGACTGACACCGGTGTAGTAAAGAATGCGCTCGGTAGTAGTTGTCTTGCCGGCGTCAATGTGCGCCATGATGCCAATGTTCCGCGTGAGCTTGAGGTCTCTTTTTGCCATGATGCGTACCGATTAGAAGCGGAAGTGAGAGAAAGCCTTGTTGGCTTCGGCCATCTTGTGGACGTCCATACGCTTTTTAACCGCAGCGCCTTCTTCTTTAGAGGCGGCCAAAATTTCAGCAGCCAATTTGGCAGCCATCGATTTTTCGTTGCGCTGGCGGGCGTAGCCAATGAGCCATTTGATGGCCATGGACACCTTCCGCTCAGGGCGGATCGGCTGAGGAATTTGGAATGTGGATCCACCAACACGGCGGCTTCGCACTTCCACGTGGGGCATGACGTTGGTCAACGCTTGCTTCCACATTTCCAGTCCATTGCCTTCGCCGGTCTTCTCGGATACGATATCTACGGATTCGTAGAAAATACCGTATGCGATACTCTTTTTGCCGTCGTACATCAAGTTGTTGACGAAACGCGTTACAAGCGTGTCGTTAAAACGAGGATCTGGCAACAGGGGGCGTTTTTTAGCTCTTGCTTTTCTCATGACAGAGTACTATTCACTAAGGGATTACTTTTTTACTTTGGGACGCTTGGTTCCGTACTTGGAACGACGCTGCATACGGCCGTTTACACCGGCAGTATCCAACGCACCACGAACGATGTGGTAACGAACACCCGGCAAGTCTTTCACACGACCTCCGCGCACCAAAACGATGCTGTGTTCTTGGAGGTTGTGGCCTTCACCTGGGATGTAGGCGTTTACTTCGTTGCCGTTGGTCAGGCGCACACGTGCGACTTTCCGCATGGCAGAATTCGGCTTCTTGGGCGTTGTGGTGTATACACGAGTACACACTCCGCGACGTTGCGGGCAAGAGTCCAGGGCGGCCGACTTGCTCTTGTCCACCAATTTGGTGCGCCCTTTGCGAACGAGCTGCTGAATCGTTGGCATTTGTCGATGCGTAGGTTAGGTTAATTCAATAGAAATCAAATCCCCGGTTTTTTGGGGACTGCAAATGTAGAACTTTTTTCTCAACAGGCAAGACCAGTGGGCACAAATTCTGAGGCGAATCCTTTGTTGTACCTTTGCAGTCCGATAAATTCCCCTACTCCATGAATGATTTGCGTGCCGGACTAAATCCACCCCAACTTGAAGCGGTGGAACACACCGAAGGTCCGGTGATGGTCATTGCGGGCGCTGGGTCCGGTAAAACGCGCGTGCTCACGGTACGCATAGCCCATTTACTGGAAAAGGGCGTGGATCCCTTCCATGTATTGGCCCTAACCTTTACGAATAAGGCAGCTCGGGAAATGCAAGGTCGTATTGCCAAGTTGGTAGACGCCAGCAGTGCAAAATCACTTTGGATGGGCACCTTTCACAGTGTGTTTGCACGCATCCTTCGCTCGGAGGCCGGTCGGCTTGGGTTCCCTGCTAATTTTACCATATACGATACCGAGGACGCGCAAAAAGTGTTGGCCGGATTGATCAAAGAAGCGCAGTTAGACAAGGACATCTATAAGGTCAAAGCCGTTGCCAGCAGAATCAGTCAGTACAAAAACGCGTTGATCACGCCGAAGGCCTACGATCAGCGCGGAGACTTGCAGGAACAAGACGCTGCAGCCCGTCTGCCACAGTTGGGCAACTTGTATCGGGCGTACATGGAAAAGTGCTTTCGCGCAGGCGCCATGGATTTTGACGACTTGCTCCTCAAAACCAACGAACTGTTCATTCGCTTTCCGGAGGCCTTAGCCAAATACCAAGAGAAGTTTAAATACATCCTGGTGGACGAGTACCAGGATACCAACCACAGCCAATACCTTATTGTTAATGCCCTGGCAAGCAGATACGAAAACTTATGTGTGGTTGGCGACGATGCGCAATCCATCTATGCGTTCCGCGGCGCGAACATTCGCAACATCCTGAACTTCCGTTCGGACTATCCGGATGCTGCCGAAATCAGGTTGGAGCAAAACTACCGATCCACCAAGAACATTGTTGGTGCTGCAAATTCGTTGATTGCCCACAACCAGGAACAACTGGAAAAAAACGTTTGGACCGCCAATGCCGATGGCGATTTGATTGTGGTCCACAAGGCCATGAGCGACACGGACGAAGCGCACTACGTTGCGCAGACGATGTGGGATCGGCACATGCACGAGCATCGCAATTGGGACCAATTTGCCATACTGTACCGAACCAACGCCCAAAGTCGTTCGTTTGAAGAGGCCTTTCGGCGGAGGAACATCCCGTACACCATTTACGGGGGTACGTCGTTTTATCAACGCAAGGAAATCAAAGACGTCATGGCGTATGTCCGGCTGGCCTTGAATCCAAACGACGAGGAAGCCCTGCGCCGCATCATCAATTTACCTACCCGCGGCATTGGCGACACCACCCTAACCCGATTGACGGTGGTCGCGTCGGAACAAAGCTTGTCTCTGTGGGGAGCGTTGAATCTTCTGCCCTCCTTGGACATGGGAATCAACCGGCCTACCGTTCAAAAATTGGTAGACTTTGCCGACGTGATCCGCAGTTTTGGGGTGGTGGCCAGTCAAAAGAATGCCTTTGACGCGGTAGATCACATTGCGAAGCACAGCGGCCTGGTTCGCACGCTTGCAGAGGACAAAACACCGGAAGGAATTTCGCGGTACGAAAACGTTCAAGAATTGCTGAACGGAATCCAAGAGTTTGTTGAGGAACAAGAACAGGTAGAAGGCGGCAACCCTTCCTTAGATGCTTTTGCCCAAGACATTGCCCTGCTCACGGACGTGGACACCAAAAAGGAAGACGACCAACCCAAAGTGAGGTTGATGACCATTCACTTGGCCAAAGGTCTGGAGTTTCCCGTGGTGTTTGTTGTTGGCTTGGAGGAAACCTTGTTCCCCTCGTTGATGGCCAGTCAAAGTCGGTCTGATTTAGAAGAAGAACGACGTCTGTTTTATGTAGCGCTTACGCGCGCGGAGCATGCCGCGTACCTCACGTACGCCCACGTTCGCTTTCGTTGGGGGAAATTGGTGGACTGCGAGCCAAGTCGTTTTTTGGACGAATTGGACGAGAAGTACTTGAATGTACACATTCCCGTTGTTGCGCCATCGTACCGTGCTCCACAATTGTTGCTTGATGCCTTTGACGCCCCGACGTCGGCCATTCGCGCCGGCGAAAAGCACCAACGATCCAATGCCACGGGCAGCACTCCCGGAGGACCGCGTGATCCAAGAAAAGTACCAACGCCAAAATCATCGTCTACCCCTACTCCACTTTCTATGGCCGCTCCTGGCCGGTTCAAGCCGGTAGAATCCGTGCAGTCTGGCGGACAAGCCCCATTGGATTTATCCGCCGGGGAACGGGTGCTGCACGAACGTTTTGGTTCGGGCACGGTGACGGAAATCAGCGGTGAAACCGGAGACCTTCGGGCCTCGGTTCATTTCGATAATGCAGGAGTGAAGAAACTCCTCTTGAAGTTTGCTAAATTGCAACGCCTTATATGATCAATACACAACAGATCGACACCCTATCCTTGGCCTACAACACGGACCATGCGCCGCTCAAATTATCTGAGTACGGACGCCATGTTCAGTTTATGGTGGATCACCTTCAGACGATGGAAGATCGGGACAAACGAACCCATGCGGCCCATGCGGTAGTAGAGGCCATTGCCCAGCTGCAGCCTGCCTTGAAGGAGCAGCCGGATTGGCAACATAAATTATGGGACCACATACACCTTTTGGCCGATTACCAATTGGATGTTGAATCTCCTTTTCCGGCGCCACAACCGGAAGCGCGAGCAGAGCGCCCAGAGCCCGTTCCTTATCCTGTTAAAAGCACGGCCCATCGCTACTACGGAAACATCCTACGGGAGATGATCACCAAGGCTTTGGAACTGCCGGAGGGGGAAGAACGCAATGCCCAAATATTCGACATCGCGAACCAAATGAAGCGCTCCTATTTGACGTGGAACAAAGACTACGTAGACGATGCCGTAATTTTCAATGAGCTGCGAACGCTTTCGGGTGGGCAAATTGACGTAGAAAATGTGGCGCTCACCATCCAGCATGGAATCGCCATCAAATACGCTCCACTGCACACCAAGACCAAAAAGGCCAACAAAAAGCCTTTCTTCAAAAACCGGTCGGGCAATTCCCCCTCCGGCGGAGGAGGCTTCAAACCCTATAACCGCAAAAAATAATGGCACGTTTTCAAATTGAAGGGGGCGCACCGTTGCGCGGGGAAATCCAAGCACAAGGGGCCAAAAATGAAGTGCTCCAAATCTTGTGCGCCGTTTTGCTCACCGAGGAACCGGTTCGCGTACAGAACATCCCAGACATTATTGACGTCAATAAACTCATTGAAATCCTGGCGGATTTTGGCGTTCAGGTAGCGAAAAACGGCCCCGGCGATTACACTTTTCAGGCAGACCAAGTGGACCTGGACTTTTTGTTCACGGACACCTACAAGAAAAAAGGCGCGGCCTTGCGCGGTTCCATCATGCTCGTGGGTCCGCTTTTGGCGCGTTTTGGAAAAGGATACATTCCCAAACCGGGAGGCGACAAAATCGGTCGTCGTCGATTGGATACCCACTTCCAAGGCCTGATGGCTTTGGGGGCCCAATTCAAAAGTGAAAATGGCTCCAGCTTCTACGGCGTAGAACAACCCGCAAGCGGCCTGAAGGGTACCTACATGTTGCTGGAAGAAGCCTCCGTGACCGGAACGGCTAACGTGGTGATGGCTGCCGTCTTGGCACAAGGGACCACCACAATCTACAACGCAGCCTGCGAACCTTACCTGCAGCAGTTGTGCAGCATGCTGGTGCGCATGGGGGCTAAAATCGACGGCATCGGTTCCAATTTACTGCGCATCACCGGTGTGGATCAACTGGGCGGTACGGAACACCGCTGTTTGCCCGATATGATTGAGATCGGAAGCTGGATTGGTTTAGCGGCCATGACCCAGTCTGAAATCACCATCAAAAACACTGGATTTGACCATTTGGGCGTAATTCCTGGTGTTTTTCAAAAGCTGGGCATTCAGTTGGAGCGACGTGGCGACGATATTTTTGTTCCCGCTCAAGATCACTACGAAATCCAAACCTTTATGGACGGGGGTATCCTGACCATTGCAGACGCCCCTTGGCCTGGATTCACCCCTGATTTATTGAGCATCATCTTGGTGACCGCAACCCAAGCACGAGGTTCCGTTCTGGTGCACCAAAAGATGTTTGAGAGCCGACTGTTCTTCACCGACAAGCTGATCGACATGGGCGCGCAAATCATCTTGTGCGACCCCCACCGGGCAACCGTCATCGGGTTGGACCGCAAAGTACCTTTGCGCGGTACCACCATGGCTTCACCGGACATCCGCGCGGGCATTGCCCTCTTGATTGCTGCGTTGAGTGCAGAAGGAACTTCCATCATTCAAAACATCGACCAAATTGACCGCGGATACGAGCGCATTGACGAGCGTCTGCGAGCAATTGGTGCGAAAATTGTACGATTAAACGACTAACAACCCATCCCATGAACAAAAACCTGAAAATTGCTGCTTGGACCGTCGCTCTTGCCACGGGTGTTGCCGTTCTTTACGTGGCACGAACCAATGCCTCCTATGCGGAAGACCGCGGAGTTGACTTGAAGACTGCTGCCCTGGAGCAAATGGCCAACTACAATGTAGGCGATGTTGCCCCGGACTTGGCGTACCCAGATCCCAGCGGAAAAATCATCAAGTTATCTTCCTTGCGCGGAAAAATGGTCCTTTTAGACTTCTGGGCCTCTTGGTGCAGCCCTTGCCGCATGGAAAACCCAAATGTGGTGCGCGTGTACAACCAATACAAAGACGCTAAATTCACCTCCGGAAAGGGCTTCACCGTATACTCCTATTCGCTGGATCAAAACAAGGACCGTTGGGTGGCTGCCATTGCACAAGACCAATTGGCATGGCCCAACCACACCTCCGATTTAAAAGGATGGAATGCGGAAGGCGCCGGTGTCTATGGCGTGCGCTCCATTCCCATGACCTACTTGCTGGACGGCGAAGGCAAAATCATTGCCAAGGGCTTGCGCGGACCCGCTTTGGAGGAGAAACTCAAAAGCATGTTGAAGTAAAGGCATTTACGCGGAACAGAGAACACCTTTCAGATTTTACGACCTGTCAATTTGGCATCAATTGCCATTTGGCAGGTCGTTTGATTACGTACCTACCATGAAATCATCCCCCAACGATCCGATTGCTCCGGAGGAGAATCACCAAAAGACGGTAGCAACTCAAGAAACGGAGCAAACAAGCCAAGATAATGATGCCATTGCCTCGGAAGCACCGTCCGAATGGTTGGATCAAATTCAGGAGTTAAAAGACCAAAATCTACGTTTGTACGCGGAATTTGAGAATTTTCGAAAGCGCACCGCACGTGAGCGATTGGATTTAATTACCTCCGCCAACGAGTCCACCTTAAAATCTCTTTTGACCGTGCTCGACGATTTTGAGCGTGCTTTAAAATTAATTCCTGCGGATAATGCAGTATCCGATGGCATGCGCCTGATCCATGCCAAACTGACGGACGCCCTAAAATCGCAAGGATTGAAGTCCATGGATTCCACCACGGGCACTTCCTTTGATCCTGAATTCATGGAAGCCATAACCACCCTAACCGTTGCAGATCCGGAACAATCTGGTTTGGTCCTAGACGAAGTAGAGCGCGGTTACCGCGTTGGTGAGAAAATCATCCGTTACGCCAAAGTGGTGGTGGGGAAAACCGCCGAAGCGTAGGCCATGGCTAAACGTGATTACTACGAAGTACTGGGCGTAAGCAAGCAGTCTTCCGCGGAGGAAATTAAAAAGGCCTACCGAAAACTGGCCATTCAGTTCCACCCGGACAAAAATCCGGACGATAAAGAAGCTGAAGAAAAATTCAAGGAAGCAGCGGAAGCCTACGAAGTGCTCAGCACCCCCGAAAAGCGGCAGAAGTACGATCAGTTTGGGCACCAGGCATTTGGTTCCGGAGCGGGTGGCTATGGCGGCGGTATGAACATGGACGACATTTTCAGCCATTTTGGCGATATTTTTGGGGACGCTTTTGGCGGAGCTTTTGGGGGCTTTGGGGGAAGCCGTGGCGGGGCCGTTCGCGGATCAAATTTGCGCGTTCGTGTTCGCCTGACCTTGGAGGAAATTGCGGCTGGAGTTGAGAAAAAAATCAAGATTAAGCGAGCGCTTCCCGCCGCTGGTGTTACGTTTAAAACGTGCGACACCTGCGGTGGTCAGGGTCAGGTTACGCGCGTACAGAATACCATCTTGGGTCAAATGCGTACCGCCGCTGTTTGTCCCAATTGCCAAGGTAGCGGCAAAAAAGTGGACCAACGGCCCGCAGGCGTGGGTCCGGACGGTTTGGAAAAAGTGGAGGAAGTGGTTTCCATTCGCATTCCTGCTGGCGTTCAAGACGGCATGCAGTTACGTGTTGCCGGCAAAGGCAATTCTGCTCCAGGCGGAGGTGCCGCAGGCGACTTAATCGTAGCGATTGAGGAAGAAGAGCACGATTCACTTAAGCGGGACGGCCAAACGCTGCACTTTGAACTTTTCTTGAGCATACCGGATGCCGCGTTGGGAGCAAGTGTTGACGTTCCTACCCTGCAAGGAAAGGCCCGCGTTAAAATTGAAGCGGGTACGCAAAGCGGCAAAGCACTGCGTTTGAAGGGTAAGGGATTGCCCAGTGTGGACAGTTATGGGACCGGTGATCTGTTGATTCATGTACAGGTTTGGACTCCCCGTAATTTAAGTGCTGAGGAGCGATCCATACTGGAAAAACTGCGCGAGAACAAGAATTTTGAACCCAGTCCCAATGCGTCGGATAAAGGATTTTTTGATCGACTCAAGGACATGTTTTAGGTTTTTCGGAACCGTTTAACGCAAAGAGCCCGGCTTCGCCGGGCTCTTTGCGTTACAAGCAGTGCGCCATATCAACGCAGTACCGTCACCGCACCGCGGTAGCGAATCTCCAAACCGTTGATGAGGTAGAAATAGTAGGTGCCGGCAGGAAGAAAGTCGCCGTCTTGGTTCGTGCCGCCCCAATCGTTTCGGTAGGGATCAGCCCGATAAACTTCCGCACCCCAACGGTTGTATACGATCAACCGGCACGCGTCTTTGTACTGCACTTCTGCTAAATCCAAGACATCGTTCTTGCCGTCACCATTGGGAGTTATGGTGTTCATGACGGAATCCAGAGCCGGTTCCGTGTGCTTGGGGAGCCAATAGACAAAAACCGTATCCAACCCCAAACATCCTTCCGGACTAGCGCCGATCACGTAGAATGTGGTGGAATCCAAGCGCATCCACGCTTGAGGAGCCTGTTGTCGGGGGTTGTTAAAATACACGGCCTTGTCCGCAAACCAGCGGTATCGGGACGCATCGGTCGCCGCCAAGTAAACGGTGTCGCCACGTGCAATTGCGGTATCCGGTCCTGCGTCTATGTCGAAGGTATACGCGAATACCTCCACCGAATCGTACAGGGTATCGGAACAGGTGGCGGAATGGACCACCAGTTTAATCGGATACTTTCCCGGTGCATTGAAGTCCACAGGCCCCACGGTCTTTCCACTGGCCATGGGCAAGGAGGCGTCGGCACCAAAAGTCCAGGAAAACGAGGCGTCAACAGGGGTTGTGCCGGTAGCCGTGAACACGAAATCTTGAACGTCCAAACACGGCGTACCCGTAAAGGAAATGGTGTAGTCCGGCGCGTCCAAAATTCGGTACGGAACCACTACGGTATCCGTACAAACCAATCCCCGGTTGACGATAAAGGTAACGTTGTACCATCCGGTATCCGGGAACGAGAAGGTAGGGGTTGGCGAATTAGACGTGTCCGAGGTACTTCCCATAACGCCAAAATCCCAAAAGTAATAAAGGGCTCCAGGAGTTTGAGCTTGAAACTGAACCGTACGTCCGCCGCACAGCAAGGTAGGATCTTCATCCTGGGTTAAAACGTCCGCAACAATGTTGTTGATGCACGCCGTTACGTTGAATTGATAATCCCGACGCACCGTGGTCAGAAGCTGTCCGTTCCGGTACTCACTAACGCACAGGCCCACCACAAACTGTCCGGTGGTCGTTGGTTTTCCTTCCAAGATTCCCGTCTGAGAGTTGAATGTGAATGCGCCGGGAAGCGGTTGATTTGGCGTGTAGGGGGCCACAAAGGCCAAAGCGCTGTACGGGGGTGCTGTAGGCGGGCTGGGTTGGGGATTTCCGCTGCTGCCGCCGTTGAAGATGTCGCACAATTCGTAGTAGAGCGAATCACCATCCGATTCCGTAACGGAAACATCCACTAGGGCATTGTCTCCCAAACACAGGACAATGGGAGGAACGGTGGCATAGGACGGCGATGAATTGCATGCGACGTCGTTGGACGGAATCTGAGCAAAATAGGTATTGCCCCGACTACCGGGTTGGGTAATGTTGGAAATGGTGTTGTTGCGGCAACACCGCTGGTGCACTAGGGTGTAGCCCCCATTGATGGGTGGAAGTGCAAAGGTGGTGGTGTAATCCGCGTACTCGGTACAAATGTTGGGGGGCGTAGTGAGGCACGGGTTGCCCGTTGCCGTGCTCACCGCAACCGTTGGGCCTTTAGAAACATTGGTTTGCGTCACCAAAGTACCTGCCGCATTGTATACCGCAATACTTACGCTGTTGTCCAATTGCGTGGTTACCGAGCAATCGCGGTAGACGCGTAAATTCACTTGGTACTGGTTGTTGCCTACACACGTGTAGGTGAGTTCACCTCCAACCAAGTGCGTTGCGTAGGCGGTTTCGGCAGAAACTGCCAAAACCACCCACGTCGCAAGCCAACGAAGGGCGCGCACCTTACTCAATAATCTTCACCCACAACTTGCCGTCGAAACGACCGTTGAGGCGGTTGGACTTAACGGCTTCCGCTTCTTCGTAGGACTTGAATTTCAAAATATACACGTAGTACATGTTGTTACCCTTGTCTTGGAAGACCTCCGACGGAATGCCCTTGTTCTTCAAACCACCTTGAAGCTTGGTAGCGTTTTCCTTGGTAGAGAAAACTCCAGCAGTCACGTAGAATCCGGGGGATCCTGGAGCCACATTGGCGGCTAAGTTTTCGGCCTTAAAACCTTCCATTGCCCCGGATGCCGGAGTGGACAATCCAGCAGAAGAAGAAGAAGAAGAGGACACATTGGTGCTTCCGCCTTTTGCCGCAATGGCAGCTGTTTGCTTGGCAACATCAGCTGCAATAGAAGTTTTTTGCTTTTCCAACTCGGCCTTTTGTGAAGTGCGGATTTCGTCGCGGAACTCCTCAAACTTCTCGTTGATGAAGTTCTCCTGCTGGTCCAACTGCTTGCGCTGCGCATCTTTCAAACGCTTAACCTCTGCCTCCAAGCGCTCGCCCGCTTTGTTATTGCCCAGGCGGTAAGTCAACATGAACTCGTGCGTGGTGCCCAGCGTAGTTGCGTAGGTATTGGTAGAGAAATCGTAGCCGTACCCTACGGAAATCAAAGGTGTTAAGTGCACGCCTGCCTGCGCGGTAACCGCGTAGTTGCTGCGGTACATGGCGCCAACATAACCAAACTCCTTCATGTTGAAGAGCGCTCCAGCGTCTACCTGGGCGGGAATGCCCAAACCAACGGCACGAACGGCAACCAAGGGCGTCAAAACCATTTTGCCTTTTTGCCATTCGACGTCGTACTGCGCTTGTGCCGTGTAGTGGCGGACCAATTGGTACTGAATCGGTTCGTCGTAGTTCTTGCTGTACGAAATGGCAGGGGCCAAAAGCTGGGGAGCAGAAAACCCTAATCCAAAACCGCTTGCCTGCAGGTGGATGCCGACGTTCAAGTCCAAGCTACCTCCGCTGTTGGCGGGAATTAAGTAGGGGTCGTCGCCGTTCTTTACCCGAATGCTGGCCATGTCCAATGAATTGCTCACGTAACCCAATCCCAAGCCAAAAGACAGGGAGGTATTGTCGGCCAATTGAACGTGGTAGGCGTAGTTTCCGTACACCGCTGAACGATGCACAATGTCTGTAACGTCGTTGTACGCGTACAGGCCAAATCCTACCTTTTCCTTGTTCAAAGCACTATTGAAGGCCAACATGCTGGTTTCTGGAGCACCTTCAACACCCATCCATTGCTGGCGATGCGCGGTGGTGAGGACTGCACCATCCTTGGCGCCGGAACGGGCTGGATTGGTGATTTGTGGAGCAAAGAAGCCCAAAGAATAAAGTGGTAATTGTTGGGCGTTGGCCGATGCCATTCCCCCAAAAATTAAGGCTGCAATTAATTTCGTTTTCATACCGAATAGAAGCTTGAGTCTGTGAGGAATAGGATTATCGAACCAAGGTTACGGCACCGCGGTACCGAATTTCTTCGCCCTTGTTGAGAATGATGTAGTACGTGCCGTTGGGCAGTGGGTCTCCAGCGTTGTTGGTGCCGGTCCAGCCGCTGACGTAACGGGTGTCCTCGTAAACGGTCGCACCCCATCGGTTCAAAATGGTAATGCCACAAGAATCCAAGCGAACGACTTCCGAAAGATCCAAGAAATCGTTCTTGCCGTCGCCATTGGGACTGATGAAGTTCTGCACGTTGGACAAATCCACCAGCAAAGAAGTGGGGTCGAACTGAACAACCATCAAGGTGTCCCGATCAAAGCATCCTTCGGCGGAAAGGACATCCACATAATAGTAGGTGGTGTCTTGCGTCGGTTGCGTTTGGGCGTTGGGGTTGTAGGGGTCGGAGAAATAAACCGGCTTGTCTGCGTACCAGTAGTACATGACTCCGCCCGTGGCATTGAGTTGAACCACTTCGCCCGGCAAAACAAGCAAGTCTGGCCCGGCATTGGCATTGACGGTGAACAACTTGACCAATACGGTGTCGTGCGACAAACAACCGTTCGGTCCGGTTGCTTCAACAACATATTTACCGGGGGTCTTGGTGAAAAACGAGGTGTTGCTGCCTCCTACCAAGTTCCAGCTGTAGCTGAGCGCGTTGCCAATGACGGCCAACTGGGTGGAATCGCCAAAGCATATAAATGTGGAGTCGGCGGGAACGGTGGCGACGGTTGGAAAGGGAACCACCGTCACTTGAACGGCTGCCGTGGTGTAATCGCAGGCTTCACCCTGCACAATGAGCCGATACTGCGCGTTGCCGGGAACGATTTTTGTGGACGCCGCGAAGGTTGCCAACGTGTCGTTGGGGATGTTCTGCCAGTTCCCGGTGATGGGGTAACGCACCTGCCACTGGTAGCTCCACACGCCGGGGTTGGATTGAACGTTTGCCGAGAGCAAAGTGCTGTCGTTGGGGCAAATGCTCAGACTGGGCGCGCCCTGTCCGGGCCAAGGCTTGTTCACGATGAACACATCGGGAATGGTGTCCACAAACAACCAAACGAAGCCAGACGTATCCGGACACCCGCCTGGATTCCAAATGGTAACCAATCGGTAGGCTCCAGATCTAGCGGTCTTGTAACCCACCTGAGTGGCACCCGCAATTGCGCGCGGGAAAGCCTGATTGAAGAGGCCTATGGAATCCCGAATCCACTGGTAACCAATGGTGGTCATGGGCATCGAGGGAATAGGGCCGGCCAAGGTAATGGTGTCCGTTTCGCAAAATGCTAGGGAGTCAATGGTGGTGTTCTTGTCCCGGATGACTAAGGACGGGAGATTAGAATGAGAGATTTCCGACACCGGAGAAAACTGGTTGACGATGGTGTCTTTGCTGGTGGCAAAGCAGGCGCCGTTGCTCACTTTAACAGAATACACTCCGGACTGAAAAACATTCAATGTGGACTGGGTCTTTCCCGCAATGGGATTGCCGCTTTCCAACCATTGGTAACTGGCCAAACCGGGGGTGGCGCTCAATAATGCCGTGTCGCCGTCGCAGAAACCCCAATCGTTGGGGAGGGAGGTGTGTCGGTTGACGAAGGCGTTGGCGATGGCGGTGATCTTGCCCGTTGGTGAAACGTTCACGGCCATGACAATGGTGTCTGAAAAAGCAACTGGATTCGTGCCGCGAACGCGTAACGAATAAAAATTGTTGTTCACAATGGATTTTGGTATGACCACTTTGAACAACTTGGCTCCCGCACCAATGGTGTCTAATACGGTACCCGAAGTGGATGGAGACCAACCCACAATGGGAAGCACTATAGGGGATGCAAACGAAACGGCTGGAGGCAACCCTTGAGCAATCTGAACAACAAACTTGTTTCCAATGCCAAATCCTGGGGCTCCAACGGTCATTGCAACCGTTAGGGTATCCCCGGTACACTTGGATAAATTGGGAACTTGCTGAAGGGCCAAAGCCTGACCAAACGCTGTGGGCGCAAAGGTCAGGCTTATCGCTGCGACCCACCAGCGCGCCCCACGTAGAGGCGAAAGAAGAAATTGCTTCATTTTACAAATTTACGTCAGAACCCGCGAATTTTTTGGAAAATCGCGCTAAAACCTCCTTTCAAAGAGTGAACGACGCGTACACGGTTTAATGCGGGCGTACTTTTGTGCCCATGAAAGCATTTCACGTTGAATTATTGGAGTCGTGCCGCGGACTGTTGGCTGAAGAAGGAATGAATGCCCTGACGGACGTTTGCTTCTTATTGAAGTCCGAGGCCCCCCGCTACGATTGGGTTGGCTTTTATTGGATGAACGATGCTGACCAACACTTGGAATTGGGCGCCTATGCCGGCGCTCCAACGGACCACGTGCGCATACCCTACGGCAAGGGGATCTGCGGGCAAGTTGCGGTGAGCGGTACGTTGTTGAATGTGGACGATGTAGCTTCTTCGGACAACTATTTGGCGTGCAGCTTGGAAACCAAGTCCGAATTGGTGGTGCCCATCCGCTGCAACGATCGTTTGGTGGGACAATTAGACATCGACAGTCACACGCTTCGTGCGTTTACGGACGACGATGTTCACTTTTGTACCCTGCTGTGCGATTTAGTTGCACGCGTTTGGGAGCCCGCTGCGCAGTAAGCCCAGAGAATTCAAATTCCAGAGGAATGTTCTGGATCCGCCCGAAAAACGTCTACTAAACTGGGATTTAGGTATTCACCCGGATGGCCTCAACCGGGTCCATTCTGGCACCTAGGTAGGCCGGTACCACACCGGCCAGTAAACCAATCACGGCTGAAATTCCAAGTCCTTGCAATGCATTCAGCCAGGACATGGCTACGTCGAACTCCGTAAAGTGGCGAGCTGCTAAAACCAATAGCCCAACGCCCATCAGGCCGATCAATCCACCAATCAAGCTCAACAGGACACTTTCAACCAGGAATTGAGCGAGTACAAACGATTTTCGTGCACCTAGGGCTTTCTGGATCCCAATCTGACCGGTGCGTTCGCGCACACTCACAAACATGATGTTTGCAATTCCAAAGCCGCCCACCAACACTGAAAATCCGCCAATGATGGTGCCTGCCAAGCCAATGATGCCAAACATTTGATCCAACCCCGCACTCAAACTGGACGACTCGTTCAGGGCAAAATTGTCTTCCGCTTGTGGCTTTAACTTTCGGATGGACCGCATGTATCCGCGAATTTCGCTTTTCAATTCACTGATCGACTGGCCGGGCGCGGCTTGAACCATTATGTTGCTGCCGCCAGACTTTCGCTCGTCCACGAGGGTTCTCAAATAAGCCGCCGGCACCAGCACTTGCTCGTCGTGGCTTTCGCCAATGAGCGACGCTCCTTCTCGTTCCAACAATCCGATGACGGTGAAGGTGCGGCCCAAAGACGAAATGGACTTACCAACAGCTACCGACGTGGGAAAAAGCCCTTCTGCTATGCTTGCTCCCAATACGCAAACAGGCCTTCCGCTGCGGGCTTCCGTGGTGCTGAAGGCCCGCCCTTGCTCCAATTTTAACTTCCAAAGCGTTGCGTAGTGTTCCGTAACACCGCGCATTTGTGCATTTTCAACCGAGTTGGATCCAGCTTCCAAGGTGGGGCGCAATCCCATAACGGCCGCAATTCCGGAGGTTCGCTCCATTCGTTGGGCGAGTTGCACGTATTCGCGGTACTCCGTTTCTGGGCGTTGAAAATATTTCCACCAGGGATACTCCCCTCCGCCCCCGCCCCAGGGCCATTTTTGTACGTAAACAATGTCCGATCCCAGTCCTTGAACGCTGTTCCGGATGGAACGCTCCAGGGAGTCAACCAGGGCGTAAACACTGATGATTGCAAAAATGCCAACCGCAATGCCCAGGACACTCAAAAAGGTTCGCAACCGATTTGAAACCAGCGAATGGTATGCGAATCCCAGAGATTCTTCAATAAATGGACGAATACGCATCATGGCAACGGCCAAGGTACAAAGTCTGTGCCATGATTTCGTACCTTTGCACCTCCATTTAAATGCCCTGTATGCCTACCCCTGCTCCAATGCGCGCTTTGGTGTCCGTTTATTCAAAAGAAGGTCTGGAGCCACTGCTTCGAGCCCTTCACAATCAGGGAGTTGCATTTATATCCACGGGCGGAACGTATGCGTTCATTGAGTCTCTTGGCATGCCTGTTTCTGCCGTTGAGTCGTTGACCGGATTCCCTGAAATTTTGGACGGTCGGGTAAAAACTTTACATCCGGCGGTGTTTGGTGGTATTTTGTACCGTCGGGACGACGCTTCGCACCGAGATTCCATGGAGCGGCACGCATTGGCTTCCATCGACATTGTCATCGTGGATTTGTATCCGTTCAACGAAACCGTAGCCGCCGGAGGGACCCACGATGAAATCATTGAGAAGATTGACATTGGTGGAATTTCATTGATTCGTGCCGCAGCCAAAAACTTCCGCGATGTTTGGATTATTCCAGAACGTGGTGCCTATACGGACGCATTAAATTGGGTAGAAACGAATGGTGTTCAAACAACCTTTGAACTGCGCCAAAAATTTGCAGCACGTGCCTTTTCGGTAACCCACCGATACGACGGAGCTATTGGAAATTGGGTGTCTGGCGGATCGCTGGATACCTCCGCATTGCTCAGCGACGGCAGGTCTTTGCGGTACGGGGAGAACCCCCACCAAAAAGGCGCTTTTCACGGTGACTTGAGCGCCCTTTTGGAACAACTGCACGGCAAGGAATTGAGCTACAACAACTTGTTGGACGTGGATGCGGCGGTTCAGCTGATGGGTGAATTTGAAAAAGAACCCGCGGTTGCCATCATCAAACACAACAATGCGTGTGGCGTTGCACAGCGTTCAACGCAGCGTGCGGCATGGGATGCCGCTTTGGCCGGCGATCCGGTATCGGCCTTTGGCGGGGTGCTCATCTTCAACACGGCATTGGACGTTCAAACGGCAGAAGCCGTGCATGACTTGTTCTTTGAAGTAGCCATTGCGCCGGATTTCTCGGAAGAGGCATTGGCTCTGTTGCAGCAAAAGAAAAACCGCATTATCCTGCGCTGGAAACCGCAGCCGTTGCCCAGTCAAATGGTGCGCTCCGCCTTAAACGGTTTTTTGGTGGAAGAGCGGGACACTCATTCGGATTCCGTCCAGGATTTTCAGACCGTAACCAACACTTCGCCCTCGGCATCCGAGCTTCGGGATTTGGTAGTGGCTTCCGCCATTTGCAAGCACACCAAGAGCAACACCATTGTTCTGGTGAGAGACGGTCAACTGCTCGGCAGCGGAACCGGACAAACTTCACGCGTTGATGCCCTGGAACAAGCGATTCGTAAGGCTAAAACGTTTAACTTTGACTTAAACGGAGCAGTTCTGGCTTCCGATGCGTTTTTCCCCTTCCCAGACTGTGTGGAACTGGCGCATTTGGCAGGCATAACCGCTGTTGTTCAACCGGGTGGATCGGTAAAAGACATCCTGAGCATCGACTACTGCAACGCGCATGCGATGTCCATGGTTTTCACCGGAATTCGCCACTTCAAGCATTGATATCTAAACGGGAATGGGCCTTTTTGACTTTTTAACTTACGACATTGCGATTGACCTGGGAACGGCCAATACGCTTATTATTCACAACGACAAGGTGGTGGTAGACGCTCCTTCCATCGTTGCGATGGACCGGACCACAGGAGCATTCCTGGCGGTAGGCGAAACGGCCATGCAGATGCACGGCAAAACACACGACAACATACGAACCATTCGCCCGCTAAAAGACGGCGTCATTGCCGATTTTGTTGCTTCCGAGCACATGATTCGGGAATTGATCAAGAGCATCCCCGGTTTGACGGGACGGTTGTTTGCGCCATCGCTGCGCATGGTCATCTGCATACCGAGCGGAATTACCGAAGTGGAGAAACGGGCGGTAAAGGACAGTGCAGAACACGCCAACGCCAAGGAAGTTTACCTTATTCACGAACCCATGGCCGCAGCCATTGGTATTGGCGTAGATGTGTTGGAACCCAAAGGCAATATGATCATAGACATTGGCGGAGGTACTACAGAAATTGCGGTTTTGGCGTTGGGTGGAATTGTATGCGATGAAAGCATCAAGGTTGCTGGTGACGTTTTTACCAACGACATCGTTTACTACATGCGGACGCAGCACAACCTCTCGATAGGCGAACGAATGGCAGAACAAATTAAAATTCAAATCGGTTCTGCCCTTGAATCATTGCCAGACGGCCCCGAAGATATGCCGGTTCAAGGCCGTGATTTACTCTCTGGAAAACCAAAATCCATCACGATTTCGTACCGCGAAGTGGCGCGTGCCCTGGATAAATCCATTCTACGCATTGAAGATTCTGTCATGAAAGCTTTGGCCAACACCCCGCCAGAATTGTCTGCTGATATTTATAATTCCGGCATTTATATGGCCGGTGGCGGTTCTCTGCTTCGCGGTTTGGATCAGCGCATTTCCATGAAAACAGATTTACCGGTGTATGTTGCGGAAGACCCTCTGCGTGCCGTAGTTCGCGGGACTGGTATTGCGTTGAAAAACATTGAGAAGTACAAGACACTTTTGATGCGCTGATTACATGCGGAACCTCTTCCGGTTTCTGGTCCGTTACCACTTTTTTCTCCTGTTCTTAGTGGCGCAGGTATGGGCACTGACGTCGGCATTTCGCATACGTCCGTACCACCAATCCTATGCTTGGAATTCGGCTCAAAATGCAGCTGCTTCGGTTCAAAAAGTATACACAGACGCTAAAAATTATACGCGCTTGCGGAAAATAAACCGCGATTTGGCTCATGAGAATGCGGCATTACGTGCTCGGTTGTCTGGATCGAGAATGGACGAAACCATCCGGAAGGGTGCTGTTCAAGACTCGTTGCAGTCCTACACGTTCCAAGAAGCAGAGGTTATCAATGCTTCGTTTCACAAGCGCAGCAATTACCTAACCATCAATCGGGGATTCAACCACGGTGTTCGCCCCGGACAAGGTGTGATCTCACCGCGTGGGGTGGTTGGGGTGGTTCACGAA
>ENA-OUVC01000710-OUVC01000710.1-marine-metagenome-genome-assembly--contig:-NODE-710-length-21041-cov-4.743370_pt1 | contig 21041 bp, 19 predicted proteins | sample MGYA00248622_ERZ508571 | MGnify/ENA primary metagenome ERZ508571 (study PRJEB26236, sample SAMN06267175) | marine metagenome | isolation source: Columbia River Estuary | place: USA:Columbia River Estuary... | reverse complement strand
ACTAACTTTTTCTAAGATCTTTGGCTTTATATTTATTTGGACCGCACTGATTTTATTGGGGATTGATATGTATAGATCAGGTAGATCGGTTAACCAAAGCAAAGGTTAAGTTATTTAAAGCCTCTTTTGCAGCACCTGCCGGAAGATCAATTAGCAAATCATTTGCCTCCGTTGCAACCTTACTCAAGTAGTCCTGAACCTTCTTTAAAGCTTTATGTTTTCTAAGTTCTGAAATGACATTTGGTAAATCCTCATCACTAATTGGCTTATTCAACTTATTGATTAAATCCTTATCTGCAGGATCATTATCAGCCATTACAAAAAGTGTTACTAAAGTAGGAATTCCTTCTTTGAGATCTGTGCCAGGAGTTTTTCCGGACGCAGTTTCATTACTTGCAATGTCTAATAAATCATCTGCAACTTGAAATGCAACACCGATCTTTTCACCAAATTTAGTTAGTGTTTCAACAACATTTGGCGATGCTCCTGAAAGAAGTGCGCCAAAACGAGCACTTGTGGCAATCAAGGAACCGGTTTTATCTGCAACCACTTTCATATAATGATCAATTTGTGAGAGGCCTTCACTTTTTCCCTGAGTTTCCTTTATTTGACCAATAACTAAACGCTCAAAAGTTTTTGCTTGTAACTTGACTGCTTCAGGCCCGATATCAGCCAACATGTCAGAAACTTTAGAGAATAAATAATCTCCAGTCAGAATTGCAACTGCGTTGTTCCATTTCTTATTAGCGCTAATTACGCCACGTCGTAAAACTGCATCATCCATCACGTCGTCGTGATACAAAGTGGCTAGATGAGTTAATTCGCAACAAACAGCCGCTTTAATAATGTCGTAATTAGTAGGATCGCCAAATTGCGCTGAAATTAATGTTAATAATGGTCTAAGTCTTTTACCGCCAGCCTCAACAAGGTGCCTAGAGGTTTCAACAACAAGTGGGTAATCCCCTTGAATATGTGATCGCATTAAATCTTCGACTTTTTTCATGTCGATAATTAATGATGCTTCCAGCTGTTTATCTATATTTGGAATACCTACTTGATTCATTTATTTGATAAAGGTAGAAAAGTTTTCGGTGACATTAAGAAGTAGTGAAGGTGCTACTCCCAGAACTGCTGAAATTACCGTTGCAACTGTGATTGAAATTCTGCTTTTTACACTTGGAATAATTACTGAAACAGAATCATTTACTGGGTCAGTAAAGAACACCATGATTATTACCCGAATATAGAAGAACGCAGCAATGGCGCTTGCTAATACACCAGTAACAACTAAGGCAATATTTCCTGATTGATACGCGGCTGAGAAAATTGCAAACTTACCAATAAATCCAGAGGTTAGCGGAATTCCAGCAAAACTTAATAGTAAGAAAGCAAAGACTGCGCCAACTACCGGAGATTTCTTACCTAAGCCAATCCATCTATTTAAATCTGTGACCTCACCAGATGAGTCTCGAACCAATCCAATAATTCCAAAGGCCGCCAATGTCGTTAACCCATAAGCCATTAGGTAGAACAGTGAAGCGGCTAAGCCCTCTTTATTTAAAGCCACTACACCTGAGAGTAAGAAGCCAGCATGAGCGATTGATGAATAAGCCAGCATTCGTTTTACATCGCGTTGTGCAATTGCAACTACTGAACCTAGCAACATGGTTAATATGGCAATTACTGTAATTATTGGACGCCATAACGTTTCAACTTCAGCAAAACCAATATAGAAAATTCTTAAGATTGCGCCGAAGGCGGCTACTTTTGTGCAAGCTGCCATAAAAGCAGTGATTGGCGTTGGCGCTCCTTGGTAAACATCAGGAGTCCAAGAGTGGAAAGGAACCGCACTTATTTTAAATAACAATCCAACAGAAACAAAGACTATGCCAATTAACAAAAATACTTCATTAGCACTTCCAGCTGCAGCGCTTATGCCAACTAGTGAAATTGTGCCGGCGTAGCCATATAGGAATGCCGCGCCGAATAAGAAGAATGCCGATGCGTATGCACCTAATAAAAAGTACTTAAGGGCAGCCTCTTGTGAGAGTAAACGCTTGCGTCTGCTTAATCCTGCAAGTAAGTAAAGAGGTAATGAGAAAACTTCTAGCGCAACAAATAATGTAATCAAGTCAGTTGCCACTGGAAAGAGCATCATGCCCGCCACTGCAAATAAAAAGAGTGGGAAAATCTCAGTTTGCTGACTCTTCTGCTGCAACGCCATCGCTTCTTCATTGGAGCCAGGAATTGCAGATGCTTGAGCTGTGAAATTATCTTGATCAGCTATTAGCAATACTGCGATCAGCGCCAATATAACTACCGTTGCCTGCAAAAAAATTCCAGCTTTATCAATTGTTACCGAGTCAACTGCGGCAGTAGTTGATGAAAGGTCTCGAATTCGCCAAAGCTGAAGTAGCGATAAAAGCAAAGCTCCAATGCTCACTGTTAGTTGAACAGCGGCCCGGTGTGCTCTGCCCATGAAAGCTTCAATTAAAACTCCAATCACAGCAGCTGCAAAAACTATGAGCATTGGTGATAGAAGCATGTAACCAAGTGATGGTGCGGTTAACATTATTTATTCACCTCCGCAATTGGATCGGTAAAGCCAGCATTTGTAACGATTTTTTCTGAAGTTGGATTTATTAAATCTAAAACTGGTTTTGGATAAAAACCCATAACTACGATAATTGCAATGACTGGTGCAATTGCAAACTTCTCGCGAAGGTTTAAATCTTTCAGATTTTCATTACCTTCAGTTGTTGGACCATGTAATGTTTTTTGGATAGGAATCAATATATACAACGCTGCAAGAACAATTCCTAAAGTTCCAATCACAGCAGCTACTGGATATCTTGTATAGGTACCTACTAAAACTAGGAATTCGCTAACAAAGCTTGATAAACCTGGCAATGCCAAACCTGACATACCAGCAATAAAGAAGCTCCATGCCATTACTGGTGTAACTCTTTGCAATCCACCAAAATCAGAAATTGTTGAGGATTTTCTACGTGACATCATCCAACCTGCAACTAAAAATAGAGCTGCGGTCGAAAATCCATGATTTACCATATATAAATTAGCGCCTGACATTCCTTGTGATGTCATTGCAAAAATACCCATTGTTATAAAACCAAAGTGCGAGATAGATGTGAATGCAATTAATCCTTTAATATCTTTTTGACCAATTGCCATAAATGCACCGTAAATAATTGAAATAACTGCCAAGGTAATAATTAATGGAGTAAAAGTCTTGCTTGCATCAGGAAACAAAGCTAAGCAAAATCTGATCATTCCGTAGGTGCCGACCTTGTCTAATACTCCAAGCAGCAATACAGATGTTCCTGGGGTTGCAGCCTTAGCAGCATCTGGTAGCCAGGTATGAAATGGCCATAGTGGCGCTTTAATCGCAAACGCTATAAAAAATCCTAAGAATAAAAAGTTTTCAGTTCGATTATCTATCTCAAGTGTTGCTAATTGTGTTAAATCAAATGTTGCACCAATTTGGTTTCCAGAAATTACGTATATTCCAATTATTGAGGCCAGCATTAGCAGTCCACCAAATAAGCTGTAAAGAAGGAATTTAATAGCCGCACCAGACCTATTTCCTGAGCCATAACCACCGATTAAGAAATAAACTGGAATCAGCATTGCTTCGAAGAAAACGTAAAATAGAAATAGATCAGTAGCAGCAAAAACGCCAATCATCATCGTTTCTAAAACTAGGATTAACACATAGAAAGTTTTTACTCCCCAACGCCCACCCTCAGACTCATTCCAAGTTGCTAAGACAACGATTGGAACCAATATTGTTGATAGCAAGATTAGAACTAAAGAAATTCCATCCACGCCAACTGCAAAATTTATATTAAAAGCTGATATCCAGGAGTTACTTTGCACATATTGCATCGACGTTACTGATTTATCAAAACCTAGGGCCAAGAATATTGAGCCGATTGCAACCAAAGTAGTAACTGCAAATACATATTTTTTAATTAAATCTGAATTCTTACTAGGCAAGAAATATATTAATCCAGCACCTAGCAGCGGAAGTGCTCCAATTAAAGTTAATAAACTCACGCTGTCACCGCCCAAATAGTTGCGATCAGTGCCAAGGCACCGATCACCATCATTAGAGCGTAACTTCTAACATAACCATTTTGCAGGGTTCGTAATTTATTACCAGTTGATATTGAAACGCTGCCAACTGCTCTAACTAAACCATCTATGAATAGGTAATCAATGTTTAATAAATTTCTTACTAAAGATTGTCCTGGGCGCATTAAAGTTGCCTCGTTGAAATCATCTTGGAATAGATCTCGGCGAGCTGCTTTAGTTAATAGCGAAACTTTTTCTGGAGCCTTATCTAATTGATCGCCACGATATTTAAGTACTGCAATTGAGATTCCAATTGCTACAACAGCTAATGTCATAAGAGAGACAACAATTGGTGGCAGTAACTCTTTATGATGCTCTTTTAATGGATTAACAACTGGTTCTAGCCAGTGAACTAGTGATTCACCTCTAGATAAAAGATAACCAGAAACTACTGATCCAACTGAGAGTAATCCAATTGGTATCAACATCAAGGCTGGGCTTTCATGAGGCTCATCTTTATGGCCCCATCTTTCATTTCCAAAGAAAGTTAAAATCACAACACGAGTCATATAGAAAGCGGTAATCATTGCACCCAAAAGAGTGGCAAGTCCCAAAGCTAAACCTTTAATACCGCCTTCATTAAATGCAGTTTCAATAATTTTATCTTTTGAATAAAAGCCTGCAAATGGTGGAACTCCAATGATGGCCAGATATCCCAAACCAAAAGTTAATGCTGTTATCGGCATAAACTTTCCGATACCGCCATATTTGCGCATGTTCACTTCATCTTTCATGCCGTGCATAACCGATCCGGCACCTAAAAACATACTTGCTTTGAAGAATCCGTGAGTTAGTAAATGCATGATTGCAAATGCATATCCAATTGGACCTAATCCAGTTGCCAAAATCATGTAACCAATTTGAGACATGGTAGAAGCAGCTAGTGCCTTTTTAATATCATCTTTTGCTGTACCAATAATTGCGCCGAATAGAAGAGTAATTCCACCAACTATTAACACCATTAATTGTGCAATGGGAGCTTCATCAAATACAAAATTAGATCTAGTAATCAAATAAACACCAGCAGTTACCATCGTTGCTGCGTGGATCAGTGCTGAAACCGGAGTTGGGCCAGCCATTGCATCTCCTAGCCAGGATTGCAATGGGAATTGTGCTGATTTTCCGCAAGCAGCCAGTAAGAGCATTAAGCCAATAGCAGTTAATTGCGTAGAGGATGCTTGATCAACATTTTCCTTCATTCCAGAGAATGAAACATCACCAAAGGTTGCAAAGGCAATCATTATTGCAAGGGATAACCCAACATCGCCAACTCGATTAGCAACAAAAGCTTTTTTAGCTGCAGTTGCATAAGCTGGTTTTTGATTCCAGAATCCGATTAACAAATAGGAAGCTAAACCCACACCTTCCCATCCAACATACAAATTCAAATAGGAATCACCTAAAACTAGAAGCAGCATTGCCGCAATGAACAAATTTAAATAAGCAAAAAATCTACGTCGATCCAGATCGTGTGACATATAAGCAATCGAATAAACGTGAATAAGCGTGCCAACACCTGTAATCAAAAGAACAAAACAAATTGATAATTGGTCTAAAAGAAGTGATGCATCTACGTTAAAGGAGCCGACCGATATCCATGTGAATAATTTTTGAGTTACTGCCCTGCTTTCCTCCGGCCGAGCCTGCATTGCAAAAAACTCAACCACTCCAATTGTGAAGGTTGAGGCAGAAACTATGGTGCCCATGATGTGGCCCCATGAATTAGCCCGCTTTCCAGCTAGCAATAAAATTGCACAGCTAAATAGCGGAAGTGCGATTAGCCAAAGCAAATTCTCAGATGTCTGCATTTTTTATCTCTTCAACAAACTTGCATCATCAACTGATGCAGAACGCCTAGAACGATAAATCGTCACAATAATTGCCAGACCCACGACCACTTCACACGCTGCAACAACCATTGTGAAGAAAGCAACTACCTGTCCTTCCAAATTGCTGTTTATTCTTGCAAAAGTTACAAAAGCTAAATTTGCTGCATTCAACATAAGCTCAATGCACATAAAAACAACGATTGAATTTCTACGAACTACTACACCGATAGCACCAATCGTAAATAAAATTGCGGAGAGGTAGAGATAATTAGCAATTGCCATTACTTCTCCTCCTCTTCTTCACTTTTCATTTGGAAAGTTGCGCTTTCTATAATGTCGCCTCGCGCCTGCAAGACATTGGAAATTGAAGTTGGTGCAGCCTTTCCAGTTGGTAGTAATGCTGGAACATCCACCGCGTTATGCAGCGCGTAAACACCAGATGCAGGCAATCCGGCAGCATCATTAAGATTATCTTTTCTAAATCTTGCAATTGAAAGATCTCGCTGGGCAAATTTGGATTTACTTTTTTGGCTATGTCCTAAAACCATTGCGCCTAATGCTGCAGTTATCAACAGCGCGGAAACTACTTCAAATGCGAAGACGTATCTTGTAAATAACTGTTCGGCAATTCCAAATGCATTTCCTTCTGCATTTGCTACAGAAAGTCCATAGATAGGACGACCAAATGTTGCTCTTCCAATCAGAGACACCAATAATCCACCAAAACCAATTGCTGCAACTATGGAGACTGGACGAAGTCCTGGAATATTTTCTTCCAATGAATCTGAGGTATCAACACCTACTAACATCAAAATAAATAGGAATAACATCATTACCGCGCCGGTGTATACAACTATTTGAACAATTCCTAAAAAGAGTGCGTCTTGAGCAATGTAGAAAATCGCTAATGAAATCATCACCCAGGCTAATAAAAGAGCTGAGTGAACAGCTTTCTTAACTAACAACATTCCTAACGCGGCAACAACTGAAAGAGGGGCTAGAAAATAAAACAAATAGGATTCTGGTGCTGCAGTAGTACCAATATCTAATGCAAAATTAATCATCTTTTGCCACACCCTGTGATGGGTGAGAGCCTGTAACTTCACCACGATAGTAATTTCCATCATCAGTATTTGGATACATCGGATGTGGTGGCGGCACCATTCCAGCACGCAATGGTCCTAACAGATCATCTTTTTCAAAAATCAACTTACCTCGAGTGCTATCAGCTAACTCGTACTCATTTGTCATCGTCAACGCTCGAGTAGGACAGGCTTCGATGCAAAGACCGCAGAAGATGCATCTTAAATAATTTATTTGATAAACCTTGCCGTATCGCTCGCCAGGTGAGAATTGTTCACCCTCTTTATTGTCAGCACCTTCAACATAAATTGCATCTGCTGGACATGCCCAAGCACAAAGCTCGCAACCAATGCACTTTTCTAATCCATCTGGGTGGCGGTTTAGTTGATGACGACCATGAAACCGCTCTGCCGTTGGTTCCTTAACCTCAGGGTATTGAACTGTATTAACTTTTTTAAACATTGTTTTAAAAGTTACCCAAAATCCCAAGAGTTGTTTAGGAAAGCTTGCACTTGAATGATCTGTAATTGGTGCCTTTGATTGATCAGCTTTTGCTAAACCAAACTCTTCGTGACGAGGCAATAGTTCATCAGCCATTTAATTGCTCCGCTCTAGAGGTAGGTATCGCTGGTACTGGAAAACTTGGTTGAGTGGTATCGATAATTTTTGCTGCTTCAGAAATTTTAGTTTTTTGACGATCAATCAAAGATGTTACAGCTAAGTACAACAGAGCAACTGTGAATACGAAGGCAAATATCAATGCTTGTGGGGCGTTTTGTTGAGACATTACACGTAAAGTTGCCACGACTAAAATCCATACAAGTGAAAACGGAATTAATACTTTCCAACCAAACTTCATAAATTGGTCATACCGAAGTCGCGGCAGAGTTCCTCGTAGCCAGACAAATACGAAGAAGAAAGCTAGGACCTTCACAAAGAACCAAACTAAAGTAAACCAACCACCTAGCCATTGCTCAGTGAATCCAAGACCGGGAAGTGCTCGATAACCACCAAGGAATAAGGTAGTTGCAAGTGCTGAAACTGCAATGATATTTACATACTCAGATAAGAAAAATAACGCGAACTTAAGGGATGAATATTCGGTATGGAATCCACCAACTAGTTCACCTTCCGCCTCTGCTAAATCAAAAGGTGCGCGATTTGTTTCTCCAACCATGGAAATTGCATAAATCACAAATGATGGGAACAAAACAACTGCATACCACCATTGATCTTGTGCGGCTACAATTTCTGATGTTGACATTGATCCGGCATAAATAAATACCGCAACTAGTGATAGACCCATTGCAACTTCATAAGAAATAACTTGAGCTGAAGAGCGAAGTCCACCTAATAATGGATAGGTAGATCCGGAAGACCAACCTGCCAACACAATTCCATAAACTCCAACTGAAGCAATCGCTAGAACATAAAGCACGCCAACTGAAAGATCAGTAAGTTGCATAGCAGTCTGTTGGCCAAAGAAATTAACTGGTCCAGTCATTGGGATAACAGCAAATGCCATAAAACATGCAGTTGTGCTAATAATTGGCGCGATTACGAAAACAATTCGATCAGCAGCCTTTGGAATTAAATCCTCTTTTAAAGCTAGTTTCACGCCATCAACTAAAGCTTGTAGTAATCCAAACTTACCAACTCGGTTGGGTCCACTTCGCTGTTGCATTCTTGCAACAATTCTTCGCTCTCCCCAAACAGACATAATGGTAAGAAAAACGCATGCGGCAAAAATTATTAATCCCTTAAGTGCAATTATCCAACCTGGATCTTGGCTAATTAATTGTGCATTAGTCATGCTTTAGCCACCTTCACAACTGAATTGCTTACTACTCCTAAATTTCTAATCAACTGACTGTTTACTGAGTTTCTTGGTACCCAAACTGTAGATTCTTCAATATCTGCAATTACGCAAGGCAAAGTTACTGCGCCATAATTATTTGAAACTCTAACTAAATCATTTTCCTTTACCCCAAGAGTATTTGCTCGAGATTTACTAATTACAACAATTGAACTTCTAGCAGTTCCAGCTAAGTTCTCTTCGCCATCTTGCAAAGAACCCTTATCTAATAAGTTTCGCCAAGAAGAAAGTACTGCCTCATCAGTGCCAACAGATTTGATGGAAATGGCTGCGGCCGACTTCATCTCTGGCTTAGCGCCATCCCAACTTCCTACCGACTCAAATTCAACTCTTGCAGACTTCACGGTTGGCAGATTTATAGGCTTACCAATCTCATCGGCAAGCATCGAAAGAATTCGTACATCGCTGCGATTTAGCGATTGTTCAACTGCGGCTTCAAATTTTCTAACCTTGCCTTGCCAATCCATAAATGAACCACTCTTTTCAACAACTGCTGCAACGGGCAGTACCACTGATGCAATTTCGGTGATGTCACTCTGGCGAATTTCTAGTGAAACAATAAATTTCTTTGAAAGCTTCAACTTTGCATCTGGTGAAATATCCATTGGGTCAACGCCGCCAACTACAACCGCCTGTAAATCTGAATTAATAATTTCTTCCGTGTTTAAACCTGTAGCGGTTGGAAGTGAATCAACTGCCCATGCAGTTGCGATATCAACTCTTGCAGCAGCATCATTAACTAATCGATTACCAGGTAATGAGTTCGGCATCGCTCCTGCCGCGATGGCGCCGCGTTCACCAGCTCGCCTTGGCACCCAACCTAATTTTGCGCCGCTTTCTTTGACCAATTTTGCAACAGCAGAAAGTGCGCCCTGGGTTTCAGCAGCTCGCTCTCCTACTAATACAACTGACTTACCTGTTAAACCGGTGATTGAATTAATTGCTGCCACTTCATTTCCTGGAACAGTTTTAATCAAATTAGCATTTAATTTTTCACTGCCTCTACTTGCTAGTGATGCGATAGAGGTTACCTTAATGGCGCGCTTATGAACTTGCTTATAAATTCTTAAAAATACAATCGGAGATTCATCTTCTGGCTCAAAATTAATCAATACAACATGATCAGCATTATCAATATCTTTATATGTTGCATTTGTTGAAACTGCGCTTAAGAAATCTAGCTCTTCACCACTATGTAAGCGCGAACGAAAATCAATATTGTTTGTTCCAAGAGTTACTCGAGCAAATTTGCTATAACCATAAGCATCTTCAACGGTTGCTCTACCGCCAACTAATACGCCAGCACGTGCATCTTTTAATCCTGCTGCTGCAGCAGCTAAAGCCTCTGGCCAGGATGCTTCTTGCAATTGTCCATTGGCATCTCTAATTAAAGGAGTTGTTATTCTATTTTTTGCTACCTCATACTTGAAAGCCCAGCGTCCCTTATCGCAATTCCACTCTTCATTTACTGAAGCATCCTCACCAGCTAATCGACGTAAGGTTTTTCCTCGTCTGACATCGGTTCGCATCGCACATCCTGATGCACAGTGTTCACATGCAGAATCTGTAGAAACTAAATCAAATGGTCTTGCTCTGAATCTGTATGAAGTTCCAGTTAGCGCGCCCACTGGGCAAATCTGCACTGTATTTCCAGAGTAGTAAGAATCAAATGGTTCATCTTCATAAATGCCAACTTGTTGTAGTGCGCCTCTTTCATTTAATGTAATAAATGGATCACCAGCAATTTGTTCTGAAAATCTAGTACATCGCGCACAAAGGACGCATCGTTCACGATCTAATAAAACCTGAGATGAGATAGCAACAGGTTTTTCAAATGTTCGCTTTACTCCTTCAAATCTTGATTCACCACGTCCATTAGACATTGCTTGATTTTGCAAAGGACACTCTCCGCCTTTATCGCAGACTGGGCAATCAAGTGGATGATTAATTAGCAACAACTCCATAATTCCCTTTTGCGCTTTATCAGCTACTGGTGAAGTTAATTGAGTCTTAACTATCATCCCGGTCTCAACTGGAATTGTGCAAGAAGCCTGTGGTTTTGGAAATGCTCGACCATTAATCTCAATATCTACTAAGCACTGGCGACATGCTCCGGCTGGTGCAAGTAGTGGGTGATCGCAGAATCTTGGAATTTGAATCCCTAATTTTTCAGCAGCTCTAATTACCAATGTTCCTTTTGGAACTGTTACTTCAAAACCATCAATAACGCAGGTAATCATCTCCACTGCTTGCTCTGTGCTTAGTTCTTGAATACTCACTTAACACCTGCACTCTCAAATAAAGTTGCAGCCATCGGATCAAATGGACAAGCACCTGCTGATAAGTGATCCAAATACTCTTGGCGGAAATACTTAAGGGACGAGATAATTGGACTTGCTGCTCCATCTGCAAGTGCGCAGAATGATCGACCCATAATGTTGTCGCAAAGATCTAATAACTTATCTAAATCTGCCTCGCTGCCTTTTCCTGCTTCTAAATCTTTAAGCACTTGAACTAACCACCAAGTACCTTCACGACAAGGTGTGCACTTACCGCAAGATTCATGTTTATAAAATTCAGTCCAACGAAGTACTGCTCTGACAATACAAGTTGTTTCATCAAAAATTTGTAATGCTTTTGTTCCAAGCATTGAGCCAGCAGCTGCCACACCTTCATAATCGAGTGGAACATCTAAATGCGCATCAGTAAAAATTGGAGTAGAAGATCCGCCTGGTGTCCAAAACTTTAATTTGTGGCCTTTTCGAACTCCGCCAGAAATCTCTAACAATTGACGTAATGTAATTCCAAGTGGTGCTTCAAACTGTCCTGGGTTATTAACATGGCCAGACAAAGAATAAAGTGTGAATCCTTTACTTTTTTCTGTTCCCATCGATGTAAACCAAGCAACACCTTGATTAACAATGGCTGGCACAGAGGCAACTGATTCAACATTGTTAACTACGGTTGGCTTTGCATAAAGACCTGCAATTGCTGGAAATGGTGGGCGCAATCTTGGTTGTCCTCTAAATCCTTCTAATGAATCAAGGAGTGCGGTCTCTTCACCGCAAATATATGCACCAGCGCCAACATGTAATACCAGCTCTAGATCAAATCCTTTTCCTAATATGTTCTTACCAAGTAAACCTGCTTTGTAAGCATCTTCAATAGCTTGTTGAACTCTTCTAACAACATGAGTTACTTCGCCACGAATATAAATAAAAGCGTAATTTGCTCTAATTGCATAGGAACCAATGATTACTCCTTCAATTAAAACGTGAGGATTAGCCATCATCAGTGGAGTGTCTTTACAGGTACCCGGCTCTGATTCATCTGCATTAACTACAAAGTAATGATCTTTGTTATCACCTTGTGGAATAAATCCCCATTTACTTCCCGTTGGAAAACCTGCGCCGCCTCTTCCACGTAACCCCGAGTCTTTAACTAATTGAATAACTTCATCAGGGTTCATTGCTAACGCTTTAGTAACTGCGGTGTAGCCACCACTTCGTTTATATCCATCAATAGTGAATGAATCAGCTTGATCCCAATTTGCAGAAAGGACTGGCGTTAATTTACTCATGCGCCACCCTTTGCTTTCTTTAACCCAAGCAATGTTGGCTCTCCTGCTTGTACTCCTTCATTTGCAAGACCATCAGAAATTCCAGCAAGGACTGCTGAATTTTGTTTCCAGCTTCTTAAAGTTTTTGGACCGCGGGTTGGTGCTGGTGGATTACCTGCTCTAGCACCATCAACTAAATCTTTAGCCGATTGCACAGTTTGATTGTCATAAAACTCCCAATTGACCATCACTACTGGGGCATAATCACAAGCTGCGTTGCACTCAATATGTTCTACCGAAACTTTTCCATCAGATGTAACGCCATCATTTTCAATTCCTAGATGTTCTTTCACTGCATCAAATATTAGATCTCCACCCATAACTGCACACAAAGTATTGGTACAGATTCCAACATGGTATTCACCAACTGGCTTTGATTTATATTGTGTATAAAAGGTTGAAACCGCAGTTACTTCAGCGGTTGCAAGCTCTAACTTCTGACCAATTAACTCAATACCTTCATTAGTTACATACCCATCAATTGACTGCACGTAATGCAATAACGGCATGATTGCTGAACGCTTTCTTGGATACCTTGCGATAATTGAATCCATAATTGAAATCTGCTCTGAGGTAAATGCCATTAGCGATCCACCCCGCCCATAACTGGATCAATTGATGCCACCGCTGCAATTACATCTGCCATCTGTCCGCCTTCACACATTGCAGCAGTTGATTGCAAATTATTAAATGAAGGATCACGAAAGTGAACTCGATACGGCCTAGTGCCGCCATCTGAAACTAAATTAACTCCAAGCTCACCACGTGGTGATTCAATTGCTGTGTAAACCTGACCAGCTGGAACTCTGAAGCCTTCAGTTACTAACTTAAAGTGGTGAATCAAAGCTTCCATTGATTCGCCCATAATTTCTCTAATGTGATTTAGTGAATTACCCATTCCGTCCGCCCCAACAGATAATTGGGATGGCCAAGCAATTTTTTTATCAGCAACCATCACAGGTTGATTCTCTAATTTTTCTAACTTTGTAACGCATTGTTCAATAATTCTTAAGGATTGTTCTAACTCTTGCATTCTAATTAAGAAGCGTCCATAAACATCGCAGGTATCAGTAGTTGGAATATCAAACTCATAATTTTCATATCCGCAATATGGCTGTGCTTTGCGCAAATCCCATGCAAGTCCTGTTGAACGAAGCACTGGGCCTGTAATTCCTAGCGTTGTGCAACCTGCCAAATCCAAATAACCAATTCCTTGAGTTCGCTTAAGCCAAATTGAATTTCCAACTAACAACTTTTGATTATCTTTGAAGTTATGCCGTAAGTCTTTAACTGTTTCGCGAATTATCTTAAGAGCGCCCTCTGGTAAATCTTGCGCTACTCCACCTGGACGAATGTAGGCCATATTCATTCGTAATCCTGAAAGTAATTCAAAAACATCTAAAACCTTTTCGCGTTCTCTAAAGGCGAAAATCATTGGTGATAAAGCACCAAGCTCTAATGCTCCAGTTCCAAGTGCAACCATGTGGGAGGAGATTCGGTTGAATTCCATCATCATTACTCGAATTACTGTTGCACGCTCTGGCACATCATTTGTAATCCCTAAAAGTTTCTCAACGCCTAAGCAATATGCAGTTTCATTAAAAATTGGTGACAGGTAATCCATTCTGGTTACAAAAGTTACGCCTTGAGTCCAATTTCTAAACTCAGTATTTTTCTCAATTCCAGTATGCAAATAGCCAATGCCACATCGAGTTTCAGTAACTGTTTCACCCTCTAATTCCAGAATTAAACGCAGCACACCGTGAGTTGAAGGATGTTGTGGTCCCATATTTAAAACAACGCGCTCTTCTTTAGTTGCACCAATTTCAGTTACTAAAGAATCCCAATCACCACCAGTAACGGAGTAAACCCGTCCTTCAGTAGTTTCTTGAGAGGAAGCGTATGGATCAGTAAATGTTGTCATTTGTAACTCCGGCGTTGTGAAGGAGCAGGAATTGTTGCGCCTTTATATTCAATTTCAATTCCGCCAAGTGGATAATCTTTGCGTTGCGGAAATCCTGCCCAATCATCTGGCATCAAAATTCGAGTTAAGCCAGGGTGATTATCAAAAATGATTCCAAACATGTCATAGGTTTCACGTTCATGCCAATTTGTACCCGCCCATACATCTACCACTGAAGGAATGTGTGGGTCTTTCACAGAAACACAAACTTCTAATCTGATTCTCTGATTTCGAGTAATTGATAACAATGAATAAACCGCATGTAATTCACGTGAGGTTTCCTCTGGGAAATGAATACCATTAACGCCTACACACATTTCAAAACGAAGTTGATCGCGCAAGATTTTTGCTACATCTACTAATCGTGCGGCTTTGATAAATAAAGTTAGCTCGCCACGATCTACAACAACTTTTTCAATGGCATCACTAAATAGTGGATAGGCCCGCTCTAAATCATCTGCTACTTGATCAAAATATCCACCATACGGCCGCTGTGTAGGGGCAATAACTGTTGAAGCATTTACTAGCCCACCAAACCCTGATGTGTCACCACTTCCTTTGCCGCCAAACATTCCATTCTCACTCATGCCAGTAGTCCTTTTAATTGATGAGTTGGTTTCGCAGCGAGCGCAGCAGCCTCTACCTCTTTAATAATCTTTTCTCTGTTTGGACCTAATTTTTCATTTCCAATTTGCTCATGAAGTTTCAAGATTGCATCCATCAACATCTCTGGCCTTGGTGGGCAACCAGGTAGATAAATATCAACTGGAATTATGTGGTCAACACCTTGCACAATTGCATAGTTGTTAAACATGCCACCGGAAGAAGCACAAGCACCCATTGCAATCGTCCACTTTGGCGCTGCCATTTGATCATAAATTTGTCGAACTACTGGCGCCATTTTGTTGCTAACTCGGCCAGCCACAATCATTAAATCTGCCTGCCGTGGGGATGCGCGAAATACTTCCATTCCAAATCTGGCTAAGTCATATCTACCAGCACCTGCCGCCATCATTTCAATCGCACAACAAGCTAAACCAAATGTTGCTGGCCATAGCGAGTTCTTGCGCATGTAACCAGCAAGTTTTTCAACTGTGGTTAATAAAAATCCACTTGGTAATTTCTCTTCTAAACCCATGATTAATCCCATTCCAATCCACCGCGACGCCAAACATAGGCGTATGCAACAAAGACTGTGCCAATAAATAATCCCATTTCAACTAATCCAAAAATTCCTAGCTGATCAAAGGCAACTGCCCATGGGTATAAAAAGACAATTTCAATATCAAAAACTATAAAGAGCATTGCGGTTAAGAAATATTTAATTGGAAATCTTCCACCACCAGCAGCTTGCGGTGAAGGTTCAATTCCACACTCATAGGCATCAGACTTTGCACGGTTGTAACGTTTTGGACCGGTAAGTGCGGCGGCTAATACGGAGAAAATCGCAAAACCAAAGCCAATTGCGCCAATCGCCAGGATCGGTACATAGGGATTGAATGAGAGATTCATACGGTCAAATCTTATTGTTAGCCGGCGGTGGCTTTTGCCACTTACGCCTTATACCCAATGTGAACTGCGACAATTCCGAAGGTTAGGTCCTGCCAGGCTACAGATTTCCACCCATTTTGTTCCAATATCAAGGCTAGCCCTGCCTGATCAGGCCATGCCCGGATCGATTCAGCAAGATAGATATATGCCTGCGGATTCTTGCTAATTTTTCTAGCAATTATCGGAAGTGCTTTCATTAAATAATTTAAATAAATTAATCTAAAGAATTTATTAACTGGATGCGAGAACTCAGCAACCACAATTTTTCCACCAGGCTTTGTTACTCGAAGCGCCTCTTTAAGTGCAGCTGAAGTATTACTGGTGTTGCGCAATCCAAATGAAATTGTGGTTACATCAAATGAGTTTTCATCAAAGGCAAGTTTTAAGGCATCACCTTGCATAAATTTAATATCCTTATGTTGCTTCCTGCCTTGTGCCAGCATTCCTTCAGAAAAATCTAACGCAATTACTTGCGCACCCTTATCAACTAGCGGCCGAGATGATGAGCCAGTTCCTGCTGCAATATCTAACACTTTCATTCCAGGTTTTGGTGCGATGATTGAGGTCACATTCTTTCGCCATGCCTTAGTTCGACCTAAGCTAAGAAGATCATTTAAGAAGTCATAGCGACTAGCCACATCATCAAACATTTTTGAAACATCATCTGGATCTTTATTCATATTCGCACGGACCACACCCCTATTCTCTTAGGAGTAGGCTTTACACACAAATCCAGCAAATAGATAGGCTTAAATATAAACATGGCAGTTTTAATAACTACTGAAGTCTTAGGTGAGATTTCTGTATTAACATCGGTTGAAAATCAATCAGAGTTAACAACTGCCTGGATTAGAAGCGGTGATGGATTAATAGGTTTTGGTGAATACAAAAAAATTGAAGTTTCTGGAAGTGATCGATTTAAGCAGGCACGAACTTGGTGGAATAACCAACTATCTGATTTTAAGATCCAAAACAATGTTCACGGTAGCGGCACTGGGCCAGTGCTTTTTGCTTCATTTTCATTTGATTCAAATGAAAAATCAGTATTAATAATCCCTGAAATAATTTTAGGAAGAAAGAATGGAAAGTCTTGGGTAACTTGGATTGGCCAAGGAAGGCAACCTGATTTTTCAAAGGTGAGTAATGCCAAAGCTAGTGGTGAAATAAGTTGGAGTGATGGCTCAATTTCTGAGGATGAGTGGCGAGCTCAAGTTGGCTTTGCGGTTAAAGCAATAAAGGAAAATAAGTTAGAAAAGGTTGTACTAGCCAGGGATCAAGTAGCCACATCAACTACGCAGATAAATTCTCGTAGTTTGTTGCAGCGACTAGAGATTGAATACCCCTCAACTTGGCTATTTTTAGTAGATGGATTAGTTGGTGCAACACCTGAACTATTAGTTAGATTAAGTAAATCATTGGTTACCTCAAGAGTTCTAGCTGGCACAATCAGAAAAACTGGAAATGAAGATCGCGATTTGGCATTAGCAGCTTCACTTGCAAAATCTTCAAAGGATTTAGAAGAGCATGAGTATGCAGTTAGATCTGTTGCAGATGCATTAGAACCTTTTTGTTCATCAACTAATGTTCCAGAATCACCCTTTGTGCTGCACCTTTCTAATGTGATGCACCTAGCAACTGATGTAACTGGAGTTTTAAATGACAGTGCAAAACAGGCAGATGTTTTCACATTAGTTGAACAGCTACATCCTTCAGCTGCTGTTTGTGGAACTCCAACAGATCTTGCTAATAATTTAATTGCTGAGCTTGAGCAAATGAACAGAGGCCGTTATGCCGGTCCAGTTGGTTGGATCGATGCAAATGGTGATGGTGAGATTGCTATTGCTCTTAGATGTGGTTTGTTATCACAAGATAGGAAATCAATCAGAATATTTGCTGGTTGCGGAATTGTTGCTGGCTCAGATCCAGCAAATGAGTTTGCTGAGAGTCAGGCTAAATTAATGCCAATGCGCACCGCACTTGAAACTCTTTGAGTAATTTCTTTTAACTTTTCTGCATTAGTTTGTCTAGTTGGCACCTTAATAATTACTACCTCTAAACCGTTTACCTCTTTATTTAGCTCACTCTCTAACTCAGCCATGTCACTTACGCTACTTACTGAAACATTAAAACCGGCACATACCTTTGCTAAATCTAAATTATGTGGTGTGCCAAATAATTGATCAAAATTATCTACTCCTGCTTGAGGTAATGTTGAGAAGATAGCTCCGCCATTGTTATCGATTACATATATTCGAATGTTTTCACTAGCTGAGTTAGTAAGAGCTGAAATATCGTGGAGAAAAGTTAAGTCTCCCAAAATTGCATAGGTATTTTGAAACTCTCGAGCAATTCCAAATATTGTGGATAGATTGCCATCAATTCCAGCAAGACCGCGGTTTGCAAAAACCTCTATGCCACTACGTGGGTGGCAAAAAGCTTCTACATCTCGAACTGGCCGAGAGGAGCCAACAAATAAAGCGCTCTGATCAGGTAATGACTCACAAATAGAAATGATTGCTAATTGTTCACTCCATTTAATTGTTGCAATTTCAGCAGCTGCAATATCTGATGCCTTTTCCCATATTGCTACATCGGTCTTACTGCTTTTAACTTCAGCAGGAAGGGCTGGTAAAAGTAAATTTCCTTCGCGCTTGCTATCGATCTCTGAAATTCTTGGATCAATTACAATTAAATTCTTAGCAGATTTTATGAAGTTGTTTGTACTCCTAGACAAGGTAGTCCTACCAATAACGACGACATTTTCTGGAATTAAACTTTCCAATATTTTTTGATCACTTAAAAGCAGGCTAGCGTGTGCAATCGCCTTTGGAAATGAAAGTGGGTCTTCAGCAATTATTGGCCAATTTAGTTTTGCCGCAAAATCATTTATTTCATCATCTGTATAACCACCACGATCATGGCCGATAACCAAAACGCCTTGACCAACCTCAATACTTCCGGCAACAATATTTGGATATGTATTTGGAATAACTCTTAAACCAGATAGCCAATCAGATTTTTCTTGGCTAATTAATGGTTCATCGAATTGCACATTAAGATGAATTGGACCTGCTTTAAGCAAAGCCTTTAAATCAATTTCAGATGCAATGTCATGAGTTTTTATGCCTGGAAATATATTTAACTGATTAGTTGTTTGGTTCGCACCTGTTTTTCTTAATCTGCTTGGTCTATCAGCAGTGATTATTAATAATTTATTACCGCTGTGCAAAGCTTCAAGCGCGGCCGGATGAAAGTTTGCTGCTGCAGTTCCACTCGTACATATAACCGCCACATAATTATTGCTTGCCTTGGAAACTCCTAAGGCAAAAAATGCCGCACCGCGTTCATCAATTTTTACATGTAAATCAATAATTTGTTTACTTGCTGCCTCACCCAAGGCAATTAGAAATGGGGCATTCCTTGAGCCAGGTGATACAACAAAATCACTTACGCCAACTTCGATTAATTGCCGAAGTAGGGAGTGAGCTAACTTAGTTGAATTACTCAAATCAGCCCCCTGTCGAATATTTCATTCACTCTATCCTGCCACCAAATTAGTCTTGCTGGTTCTACATTAAATTGCTCGATTAAATCAGGAGTTATTTTCCTATGCTTAATAAATCCATCTTCGGCAATTAGCGGCTTACTTGTTACATCCCCTTCTAGCAAAGAGACTGTGCCTAAACCACATGCACCATACAAATTTGGTACAACTGATGCCAAAGCAACTCCGTGTGATATTCCCACACTGCTCTCTAACGCACTTGAAATTACAACTGGCAATTTTATTTTTTCAATAATCTCAAGGGCCGCGCTAATTCCACCAGATGGCGCCCATTTAATGATTGCAATATCAGCAACCTCTTTAATTTTAGTTAAATCAGAGCTTAAGAACTTTCTGATCGATTCATCTACTGCAATTTTTAAGTTAACTTTTCCTCGCAAAGATTTTATATCTGCTAAGTCAATACAAGGCTGCTCTACATAATCAATTTGCCCAGGAAATTCTTGTTCATAATTTGTCAGATTTGCAACAGCTTCCTCCAGTTGCCACCCACCATTTATATCTAATCTAAACTTAGCTTTTGGTATGACTTTCAATACTTCTTGCAAAATTAGGTGATCATTAAGAAAATCATTAATTTTTATTTTCACTGTTGTGCAGCCTTGAAAGCCTTTAAGTATTGAAGATACTTCTTGCGCCTTTACATTGGGCAAAGTTGCATTTACTTCTACTAAATCTCTAATTGGCTTGGGCGCTGGCTTGGTTGCTGCCTCAATTGCAGCTTTTAACCAGATTGCTGATTCTGCAGAGCTGTATTCAAGAAATGGTGAAAATTCACTCCAGCCTTCAGGGCCTTGGAATAGTGCAATCTCACGATATTTAACTGATCGAAAATTATTTTTTACTGGAATTGAAACTACTTTAAGTTCAAACGGAAACATAAATTAAGGTCGTTTAGGAAATTTTTTAAAGTTTGGTTCTCGTTTTTCTTGGTAGGCGTTTCTACCTTCTTGACCTTCCTCTGTTAAATAAAACAACATAGTTGCATCCCCTGCTAGTTGCTGCACACCAGCTAAGCCATCATCTGCAGCATTTAATCCTGCCTTAAGTAAGCGAAGTGCAAGTGGAGAATGGCGCAACATCTCTCTAGCCCAAGAAACTGTTTCTGCTTCTAGTTCTTTTAATGGCACAACGGCATTAACAAGACCCATATCTAAAGCTTCTTGCGCATCGTATTGACGACATAAAAACCAAATCTCACGTGCTTTCTTTTGCCCAACATGAGCTGCAAGTAAGCCAGCACCATATCCGCCATCAAATGAACCAACCATTGGACCTGTCTGACCAAACTTTGCATTGTCAGCAGCAATTGTTAAATCACAAACAACATGTAATACATGTCCACCACCAATTGCCCAACCAGCAACCATTGCAACAATTGGTTTTGGTGTGCGACGAAT
>ENA-OUVC01000707-OUVC01000707.1-marine-metagenome-genome-assembly--contig:-NODE-707-length-21065-cov-3.463741_pt1 | contig 21065 bp, 15 predicted proteins | sample MGYA00248622_ERZ508571 | MGnify/ENA primary metagenome ERZ508571 (study PRJEB26236, sample SAMN06267175) | marine metagenome | isolation source: Columbia River Estuary | place: USA:Columbia River Estuary... | reverse complement strand
GTAGCGCGTAATAGTTGCACCATTGCTTGCAGGTGCAACCCAGGAAATAGTTGCGAGTTCATCACCACGTTCGGCCGATACAGAAGTGGGCACACCCGGCACAGCAGCCGGCACTACCCCGGCCGACATCGCAGACGTTTCACCAAGACCCACCGCATTCACTGCGACAACCTTGAAGTAGTACGTAGAACCATTCGTGAGCCCTGTTACCACAGCAGTTCTGCTGGTCGACACTGAGTCTGGGAAGGTTACGAATGGTCCGATGGAGAATGCTGAGTACCACACTTCATAATCGGTAATTTCCGTTCCACCATTTTGAAGCGGAGCAGCCCACGACAGATTCACCCGACCATCACCCGAAGTTCCCACAACAGACATCGGCGCACTTGGCGTGGTGACCGGAATGACAGATGCAGAAGGTGCAGACTGCTCGCTCGTGCCAGCACTGTTAGTTGCCGACACGGTAAAGGTGTACGAACGACCATTTGTTAATCCGAGCACGGTGCATGAAGGCGATGCAGCGCCGCCCGCAGGAACGCTGAACGTACATGAGTGCACACCTGGCGTTGAGGTAACGAGATACGAGGTGATTGCGGCGCCACCATTGGAACTTGGCGCTACCCAACTCACCGTTGCTTGAGCATTGCTTGCCACAACCGAAACAGATCGCGGTGCGCTTGGTGGGGAGACAGGCAAGGCATAGGTCATTACCTGACGAACACCTGTTTTCGATTGAGGCTGAAAAACGGCAATCTGGTGCGTACCAGGCTGTAATGATGCAGGAACTCTTCCCGACAAAGAGACCGACCCGGAAGCATCAGCTAATGCTGTGTCTAAGACCTCAGGCGTTGAAGCAACAACAAGCTGCACCCACTGTCGAGGAACGAGACCCGAATAACGAACCGACACTTCATCGCCCGGGCTAAATGCCGACGACGCCCGCAATGGTTGTGCGGGGTTGACAGTTGGCAATGCCAAGATGTCACCTTCACTTGGTGCCGCCGTTGGCGCCACTGGAATTGTTGTGGTGGTGGTTGGCGCAACTGTTGTAGTCGTGGTTGGAGCCACAGTTGTTGTAGGTATCGGAGCCGCAGTGGTAGTGGTTGTAGTCGGTGCCACAGTTGTCGTGGTTGTTGTTTCCACTGTTGCAGTCGACAAATCTGGCTCGCCAGTGAACTCACGCGCATCTGGAGGAGGAAGACCAGCCTTCACTAATGGCGCATCTAAAACTTCGGGCAATTGCGCACTCGTTTTTTGATTCTCAAGTTGCCCCTGCTGACGCGTTGTGCTTTTCTCGCCATCATCGAATACCACAACGTGCTCAGTCTCAGATGGCGACACCTGCGTGAACACTTCGTACTTCGCGCCCTCGGTAGCGCCATTGGCCGAACCCGTACGAACATCAATAGCGGGCGCGTCTTCTGACGTTTTAAATTCCAGAGCCTCGCCCTCATCGGTGGTGATGTTGACAGTAATTCCATCGCCCTCAGCGCTCACCGTGTTGGCATTTCCAGCAGAGGAAGCAACCGAGTCTTCGTTGGAAAGGGTGAGCCCCACTTGCGGGTCGTCTACTGCAACTTCTGCATTCGAAATTTGAATATCTACCGCGGGCGCATCTGATTGCGCATCAATTTCAAAAATGGCTTGTGGGGTTACACCAACAACACGAGCAGCAGAACCAAGACGAATGGAGACGCCCTTTCCACCCAGGTTCGTGAAGACGAGATAATCGGTGGGGCCTTGTCTGTTCGCATCAGCAAAATCAGGGCGCGGTGGAAGCGCAGACCGCAATGGCCGCACAACGCTTTCACCCACAATTTGCGAACCCGGAGTTAACTTGCCGTCTGTCGACTGAATAGACCAGTCTGGTTTTGCCGAACGAATGAGCAGCAACGATTTCTGCACACCAACTTTTTCTCCACAAAACGGACACGTGCCATCAATACGAGCTTCGAGAGGCGTGATATCGATGTCGCCCGCACCTCCCTGCCATACCTGGGGGTCAGAAACAGGGTCTGCGCCAGAGAACGAAAACTTCCATGTCTCTTCCGCGAGATTCACTTCTACGTAACGATTCATTCCAGGCCAGTTTGAGTCGTACACCATGATGTGTGCAATATCAACTGAAGGAAACTCCACCGCATAAGGGAGCACTGCGTGACCACCAGAGTCGGTGTAAACACCCAACGTAAACTTTGGTGCGCCAGTTTTGAGCGACTCCACTAGTGCAGAAACAATTTCTGACGGGCTCTTCTTCGCCCAAGTTTTTGTTGCCTCTTGAGTTTCATCAAGGAACTGCGTTGCAAATGCACGCATGATGGCATGTGTGAGTTCTTCTTGTTGTGCAAGTGTGATGGTCTTCGGCAACTCATTGCCAATGAAACGAGTAGAGGCAAGTACAGCGAGACCTTCACAGTGCCCCGACACTCGGGCTTGGTTTACCATGCGAGCCCACGCGCGCGCCTCTGCAGACAATTCACATTCGCCACTTGACTGCACGCAAATATCGGGCCCCGAAGAGAACATCGTCGACATGTCATTTGCGTTAAATTCAGTTGGGGTTGCTGCTGCACCAAAGTTGGGAAATGCGAAACCATCGGGGTTTGGTTTTGCTCCGCTATCTACTTCTCCAACCGGCGTTACCGCGTTCTTCACAGGTGTCGGCGTATTTGATGCAGTACCGCCACCACCGCAAGCAGCAAGGAGCACGGCGGCCCCCATGGCGACTAAGCCACCCTTTACTACAGACCGAATGTGCATTTAAACTAAATCTAGTTACAAAAGCGGCTTTTTTCAGGTCGGAGAGACCCTGAATCTGGATGAAAATATGGCTTTAAGCCCTATTGAGTGGCAATACTGGCACGAAATTCGCCTTCGGCGATGCGTGCTGCAATTTCGGGGTTTGGTTCGTTCAGGCGTTCCAGGGTCACCTCATGAATATCACCAGTGAAGCGGTACACGTGCGGGTAATTTCCGACCGGCGCACCTGTGTCCATTCCGATGTCGAATGACTCTCCGCTCATCGAAAAAATAATGGGAACTGTGCGCTCAACGCGAACATGCGCAACTGCTTCCCCATCAACAATCAAGACTGCATCACCACCCGCACCGAAGCCGCCGTCGTACACAAAGTCAACGACAACTTCATGCGTACCCGGTGTGAGCGGCACCGCAGAGCGTGCCACATAATGATTGTGGCCCATCCAGTTGTAGTGGTACACAGGGCAACCAGCATCGTCTAAATACAACGACCATCCCGCCATATTCCCACCTTGGCAAGCAATGACTCCGCGAACTCCCTCATTGCCAACCGCGATGTTTGCAGCAATACGGAAGGAACAGTTTTTTAAGTTCACTACAGAACGTTCCGGCATCCGAATGTGCGCCGAGGTGTAGGTGCATTTCTTCAAGCCACCCAAACTCTCTGGCGGCAAGACACGCATTCCCAATGAGGAAATTGGCTCGCGCAGCGGGTACACGTTGTGTTGCTGCGCAACTTCTTCAAACATCTCTCGTAACGCAAGTAATTTTTCTGGGTACTCAAGAGCTAGGTCGTTGCCTTGAGAAAAATCTTCTCGAATGTTGTACAGCTCCCATTTTTCTTCTGGGCCATTGAAGGGAAATGATCCGAACCTGTTCCATGGAACACGCCCGTGATAGCACGACGCAATCCAACCGTCGTGATATAGCGCTCTGTTTCCGAACATCTCAAAATATTGTGTTGTTCGAGTGCTTTCTGCGCTGCCCGCATTGAAGGTGTACAACATTGAGACCCCGTCAACGGGCAACTGCTCGATGCCGTTAACAAACGATGGAGTTTCAATACCTGCCGCCGCCAAAATTGTTGGCATCACATCGACCACATGATGAAAATGCGTCCGCAGTGCACCCGTATCTTCAATTCGAGAAGGCCACGAAAGAGCCATTGCATTACGTGTACCACCAAAATGCGACGCCACCTGCTTCATCCATTGAAATGGAGAGTCAAGCGCCCATGCCCAGCCAACGTTGTAATGATTTTCGCATCGTGCAGTACCAAAGTCGTCCATATGGTCGAGCAACCATTCAGGGTCTTCTGGAATTCCATTTTGGAATGAAGGAGCACTCCATGCACCGTGAATGGTTCCTTCTGCAGAAGCGCCGTTATCGCCGGTGATGTAAATGAAGAGCGTATTTTCCGCAATTCCGAGGTCTTCTACCGCATCGAGCAACCTGCCAATTTGCGCATCGGTATGCGCCAAGAAGCCTGCAAAAGTTTCCATCAACCGGCTGGCAACAGGTTTATAGCGGTCGGGGTAATCGGCCCACGAAGGAATTTCTTCAGGACGTTGAGTAAGCAAAGTTTCTGGCGGAATAACACCCGACTCCAACTGCCGCGCATAAATTTCCTCGCGCAATGCGTCCCAACCACCATCGAAGTGGCCTTTGAATTTGTCAATCCATTCCTTGCCCACATGATGCGGGCAATGCATCGCTCCGGTTGCTACATAAGTAAAAAAAGGCTTCTGAGGTTGCGAGCTTTTTTGCACTTGCATCCATGAAATTGCCTGATCAACGATGTCTTCGGTCATGTGATAGTCATCACGACCCTCGTAGGGCATCACCGGAGTGGTTTGGTCAAAAAGCGGTGGCTCCCACTGCGATGCCTCTGCATTGATGATTCCGTAGAAGCGTTCGAAACCCATTCCCGTCGGCCACCTGTCGAACGGGCCTGCCAGTGTTTGTTCCCACATTGGGGTCAGATGCCACTTCCCAAAACACGATGTGGAGTAGCCCGACAACTTCAGTATTTCAGCTACCGACGCAGCCTCTTTCGGAATAACGCTGTCATAACCAGGGAAAACATTCGCCGCCTCAGGAATACCTCCCATATGAACAGTGTGATGATTACGCCCCGTCAACATTGCCGCTCGCGTAGGCGAACACAAGGCCGTTGTATGAAATTGGTTGTATCGCAAACCGCTTTTCGCCACTCGGTCTAATGCTGGTGTTGGTACCGGCCCTCCAAATGTTCCACAGGTGCCGAAGCCCACGTCGTCGAGCAAAACCAAAACAATGTTTGGCGCACCGGCTGGAGCTTGCGTTGTAGGAATTGCAGTGGGTTTCGACTCGGGAATAGTGGCGCCCATTTCACCCGCGTATGGCGGTGTTGCATGAGGCAACGATGAGTTCACGATGAAAAACCCTTATTTTCAAGTGCTTTTCGGAACTTATCTATCGTTCCTACGTCACCAGTTATTGATACAGAACCGTCACCAACGAGATCGCTCCACAACGCCGAACCTTTCAACATTGCATGCAATGTTTTCTCCGACATCACCACTGTGCTGTCGGAGTTCGCCCCTGCAGTAGGCACTGCTACCCCGTTGCGCACATGCAAACCACAAACAGCATCGTCAATGCGAAATGCAATGTGATGATTCATGCCCTCAATCGCAGACGGTTCAATGAGAACCCGCAAAGTTGCAATCAATTCTGCACTCGGTGTGGTGCGCAATACCCCGCTGCTAAATGCATGACGCATAAACCGGTCCATTGGCATTGAGCCGTCGAGGTGCCTTGCGCGGGTAATAGCCCAGTTGCGAATATTCGCAGCAGGTGTGCGCTCAGCAATAACGCGTAAGCAACTTGAAAGAAGTTTGCGGTCTGTATCTGTTGCTTCTTCTGAACGCGCCAGCCATGTTGCAAGCTCTGTAGCCCAACGAACATCGTCAGCATCAAGTGCGGCCTGCGCCTGGCGTGCTACTTCCTCACGCCCGCCAAAACCACCGATGAGTTTTCCGTATCTTTCCAGCGGCTCCACGGGAAAAAGATGCGATTCTTCGCCATCGAACCAACCACGAAGTCCAATAAATATCTGACGAAGATGATGCTCAACTACTCCGTAACGTTCAGAGGTGAGGTAGTCGTCGTCGTATAACGCAGGCAAAGAAATGCGCGAAGACATCTCATCCATCGTCCAACCCTTGTTAATTGCGCGCACCGATTGATCCCACATGTATTGCAATGAATCGCGATACCGCGTTGCCTTTTCGCGAATATTGTCTTTGCCCACCAATGCAGGCCCATGAGTTGCCACCATGTAACTGGGAGCCCATGAAATGATGTGGTCAATGCCCGGAATGAGCACCTGCGGGTCTCGATATTCCTCGCCTCGAATAGCGAACACGTTGAACACCGTTGGCCAAACAGTGTTATGGACGCAAGTTTCCAATTCTGGAAAATACATATTCACCGAGTCATCGCAATCACTCGGTGAATGTTTCATTTCTACTTTCAACCCAGCAATAGTGAGCGATGCGCTCTCCCCAACTGGGTGAGTCACGGGCAAATAACCTGGCGTAATGGTCTTAAATGCAGGGTTTCTGTACCAAAAACCGAGGCCCACGTTCACTAACCCATCTGGCCCATCGGCAGGCATAGCGACCCCAAACTGCTCCACAATGCCACGTGCGTAGGCCGGGGCAATTTCACCACTAGCCCGTGATTTGTTGTAAGCAATTTTCTCATGGCCATAAATGGGCAAAGGAGAAATATGGTTTGCTTCTTTAAATATCGCAGTGGTGCCCTCCACATAATGGAAGTGGCTATAAATGACTGCTGCAATAGGTGCATCGGTTATTTCGCGCAAACGACGCAACGCCTCTTGCATCTCTTCTTCAGATTCACCTGTGTCAATTGCAATTACGCCTTGGGGCGCAAAGATGAAGGTCTGGTTTGACAGCCCATTACCAATGAGGCACCACACGCCTTCGCGAACTTCGTTGAAGCCGGCCTGCACCACTTCACTTTGGGCAAGGTGATCTTTATGAACACGCTGCCCGCCTGGGGACAGCACAACGTTGCCGTCGTGAGAATCGAAACTACGGGTAACTGTGGTCTGCGCTTTCGCCATAGCCACACCCTATGTCATCGAGGTATAAACAAGAATGAGAGCCACACATTGAATGACTCAGCTCACGCCGCGCCCAACATACCTGTGGTTTTGACCAACATTGATTTCTGGCTCACCACGGTCGGGTTGGTAGGGGTGCACGCCGTTTCTTATAGCCGCATGTCCATCGGCGTGATTGTGCTAGTCGATCCCCTGACCAACGTGTTCACCAATCACACGAATTTCTCCAATAACTTGACTTCACTAGCTGCCACTTATGTAACTGCATTGACGCCTGGTGTCTCAATCTGATGACGGTGACGCGTTTTTGTAACATCCCAAAGTTTTGTTTTACACATGTCACGCGTGCCATTTGGGAGTTTGACACCTTTCATTTCAACGACAGGCTCTTGAATTCATTTTGGTTCTTTTTATGACTCATCTTGCCTCTGGGTGCTAGTACGACATACTTGACGTACCCATGAAAGCTACGTATTCACAGCGTACCTGAAGTCACTTATTCGCTTGTGTCGGCTATTTTGGCAGCGAGCATCTAGGAGACACATGAAACTTCGCCGCACCACAGCATTCCTCGCCGCATCGATTGCAGTGTTCACCACCTTTTCCTGTGGCTCTTCTGAATCTTCTACAAGGGTCAAAAATTCTGCACTTGCCAAAACACCAGTGTTGGTGAACGGCTCATTTTCCAAATCTGGCGGAGGTTGGAAGATGGCTGAAACTTCCTTTCCAGTAAGCGGCAGCTGTGCCTTAGGAGGCGATGGAAATCCATCACTTGGCACACACACCGCATCACAACTTGTTTTCGGAAGAAAGAAAGCCAGCGTGAGCCAAGAGATCATGGTGCCAGAGCCTGGCACAGTCACTTTTGCGGTCTTGCATGAAATACCGAGACCGAGAGGATTCGGAGATATCCCAGCCAAAGCAAGCATTACCTTGAGTGACTCAAATGAAAGGTATGAAAAAACCAGTTCGGGCGCCAAGAAAATAGAGGCGACTGTCACCACTACCCAGAACAATGAAAAAATCACCATCGTCATCACCGGAATTCCCGGCAGCAGCTCAAACGGCTGTAAAGGTGCTGCTTTCAGCGATGCAACTCTCATTTATGCCAAAACACTTCCCCCTACAACAACGTCCACTACGACGGCCCCGTCAATTCCTATTCTCATCAACGGAACTTTCCAACCAGATGGCGGAGGTTGGGAAACTGAAGGACTTGGCCCTGTCGGAAAAGGCTGTTTCGACACAGCTGCCAGCACCCCAATGCGAAACGCCGCTTCTCTAGGGTATGCAGTGAACTCTCGACTTACTTTTGGTTCTCATCCATCCACAGTTTTTCAAAGAGTCACTGTCCCCAAACCAGGCACTATTACGTTCACGCTCACACTTGCCAAACGTACCTCTACGCAATGGATGCAGCTGAGTTTAAAGGGCAGCGAATTCAGTGGAATTGATGTTCGTACCGAAGGAACACATTCTTTATCTCTTCAAACAACAAGCAACAACGAAGTCGTGCAGATCCGAATTGATCCCATTACCGACAGACGTGGACCGGGATGCCACGGCATACAGGTATCTGATGCAAAACTTTCATATGTTGAAACCACCCCAGTAACGACCCCACCTGCAACAACCACAACAGTGGATCCCAATCACCCACCTTGTGGCGGAAATGTTGCATGCAAGGTCGGCAACACTGGCCCAGGCGGCGGCTTGGTGTATTTCGTCGATGAGCAACAGCCTTCTCGATACAACCGCTACTTCGAAATCGCACCTCCCTCTTGGAATGGAGGAACAAGCGACCCAGTTCTCACCGTTGATGAGGCCTACAACAAAGTCAGCGAAGGGGTTCGCGAAGGTTCAGGAGCAGTCACTCGTTCACCATGGAATTCTGATGCTGATGTTGATTGGCGAGTTCCAAAAATTTCAGAATTGGAACAGATCTACAAGAGCCCTAATAAAGGCGGCATCACAGGCGGTGAATATCTATCGAGCACCCGTGCAAGCCTGCAAGACCCAACCTTCTACTTCTTCAACTTCACAACAGGTCAACAACGCATTACCAGCCTTGCAAATTGGCGTAATGAAAAAGCTCTCGTGCGACCCATTCGCAGAGGCCCTTCGCCGTGTGCTTTTGGTGGCGCGTGCAAAGTTGGGGATGTTGGCCCAGGTGGCGGAAAGGTCTTTTACGTCACCACAAAAGACAAGCCAATCGTCACTAATGCTGCGCCATGCAACGGCTGGAATCCTTGCCTTTATATGGAGGTCGCTCCGCCGAATTGGAGTGGCAGCGCAAATGACCCAGAAAAACTGTGGGCCGAACCAGTGAGAGGTTGTTGCTCCGCAGTTCCGAACGATGGAGCAAAAGGTCAAGAAATTGGTGACGGTGCAAAAAATACATGGAACATCATCCTTCAACAAGGAGCATTTGATTCTGCAGCAAAAGCGACGAGATTCAGCGACACACTCGGTTGGCACTTGCCGTCGCTCAAAGAGCTCTACGAGGTGTATCTGCAACGCACCAAAGTTGATGCCCCAAGTTCAGGTGAATATTGGTCATCTTCAGAAGAAGGCGATCAGGCTGGCATCGCCATTAATTTCTCATCAAACGAAATAGGGCTCAGCACCGTTCGCAGCACTCTTTACAAAGACACCCATTTGCGCAAAGTGCGCCCTGTGCGAGCATTTGCTCCCGCTTGCCCCTGTAAGTAACAGGTGGTCCAATGAGAAATGGTGGAGCTGAGGGGAATTGAACCCCTGACCTCTTGCATGCCATGCAAGCGCTCTGCCAACTGAGCTACAGCCCCTAGTGGGACACTGAATCCTACCGAGAAGGCTCTTGCCACTCAACCTTAGGAACATCTTTATAGAGGCGTTCTATTTCATAGAAGCGGCGTGTTTCTTCGGCAAACACATGTACCACCACATCGCCATAGTCAACAAGCACCCACATTTGCTCACGAATACCCTCGGTGCGAATGGGTGAACGACCATAGCGCTCGCGCATTTGTGAGGTGACCTCGTCGGCAATGGCGCCCACTAAGCGCGGGTTGCTTGCTCCAGAGAGAACGAAGTACTCAGTGATGCCCAGCACTTCCCCCACGTGAAGCACAAGTACCTCATCGGCTTTTTTGTCGTCGGCAATACGGGCAATTTCAATTGCAAAGTCTTTTGATGAGACGTCGTAGTTAGGCACTTGGATATCGGATGTATTGGTCACGACGTTTGTTCACTTTCATCGACCGCAATGGAGGTCGTAGTGGTAATGCCGCCACCCGAAGGTTGGCCGGCGATGAAATCTCTAAAGTTGGTACCTAGAACGATACGGGCATCAACGCCTTCTACTTGCTGCGATACCCGCTTTGGAGTGAGTTGCCCGAAGATTGACGAATAACTCTCTACTTCGGCACGCACAGGGTCGTCGTTGTACTGCACAACAGTTTCAACTGCGGGTTCACCCGACACTTCGCGCACTAACACCACGTTTACACCCAGCATCGACAAGCGCAGCACGGCTTCGCGGGTAATGGTGGCATCGGTAAATGCGCTATCAATTTGCACGTTGATCGCTGCGTACAACGACGACACCGACGAGGGCGCCACGCTGGCAACCACCATGATGACTTCTGCTTTGTCAAGCGCATACATGTCGGAGTTCGTGGGGTTGAGGTCGCCTTGTGGAATGGCATTGGCGGCAAATTGCCACACTTGCACTTCCCCAGTGAGCGTGCGTTGTAAAAAGTCTTGCACGGTAAGTGCCGGGGCAAGCGTTGTTGCAGTACCCGCTACTTCTGAAGTTGTTGTTGAAGCATCATCGGATGCCGATGTTCCAGCACTTAACCCTGCGCCAGCGACACCTACCCACAAAGACTTAATGATGGGAAGACGATCAGACTCTGGCGCACCTGCTTGGTTTGAAGCAAGAATGCCGGCCACTTGTGCTGAAGTGAGCGTGTGTTTCCCTGCGGGCAGAATTTCTTGAATTCCCGTTGGCAAAAGCGTGTTGACTGCTCGGTCTATTTCCACGTTGACGGCGCGGTCTGCTCCAAGCATTGCGACCATCTCAGTTTCAGTAACCGCTGCTTTTGCAGTGAAAGTGACATTGAGTAAACCTTCGACATCTGTGGTGAGCCCGTCGAGACCATTCAGCAAAAATGCATCACCTAAACGTCGCGGGGCTTCACTAGAAGCAACAACCGATGCCGCGCCTACCGGAATAGAAACGATTGTTCCGCCACGCCCGCCTGGTGCAAGCGCAATCATTTGCAATGACGCAACGAACCCATTGCCATCAACTACGGCAAGTAACGCTGCAGGCGTTGAAGGAATTGTGATGATGTTTTTGGTGTCAACGCTGTCGCCATCGGTGGAGTGCAACAACGAGTTCGCAGCTAGTGCAAGACCCGACGGCAACATCACCATGCCAAGCAACCCACACAAAAATGCTGCAACTGTTCTGTTATGTCGACGCGAAGGTATTGCGGTCATAACTGCGAACCAACGCGCAGCCCGTACAAGCCGCGGTCGCGAATGATGTCGATGACTGGTTCAGGCACGAGATAGTCGAGCGGGCGACCATCGGTCACACGACAACGCAGGTCGGTACTCGACACTTCAAGCCGTGGCACTTCAACATGGCGCCACTCGTAATCTTGCGACAAAGTAACTGGCGACCCCGGCCTATCGATTACAACAAGGCTCGACATTGCCACTACTTCGTTCACGCGTTCCCATGTGTCAATGTGCGCTGCAGCGTCGTCGCCAACAATGGTGAAAAATCGCGCACCTGCATATTTCACACGCAGCGTTGCCAACGTGTCGGCGGTGTAGCTGGGGCCGCCGCGTTGCATCTCTTCAGAGCCTGCTTCCAAACCTTCAATGCCCGCAACGGCTGCTTGCACCATGGCAAGACGGTCGGCTGCTGGCGTGATGGGCCGGACTCCCGATTTTTGCCAGGGGTCATTTGCCACCATGAGGAGCACGAGGTCGAGGGCGAGGGCATGACGCACGTTCACAGCGGTCACAAGGTGCCCTACATGAGGGGGGTCAAAGGTTCCACCAAAGAGACCAATTCGTAAGGGCACAAGGCTGAAGTCTAAGCCAATAAAGGCTTTCGCGGTTCCGCGAGCCTCTCGGCAAAAAATCTGAAAATTTTCCGTGACAAGTTCTCAAATGTGGTCTAATCTTGCCATTCCCCCGATAAAGGGCCTAGCCCTTCATCACATCCCCCCATCCACCCCTCTTACCTTCTTCTTATATGCATCGGTCATGCTGATGCAGACGCAATGCAACGACCCCCTGAATACCCCCTTAACGAAACCGGAAAAGAACATGAACGACGCAATTGGTCTCTATTTGAATGACATCGGCAAAGTAGCCCTCCTCACTGCCGAAGATGAGCGCACCCTCTCGAAAGCAATTGAAAAAGGCCGCGAAGCTGCTGCTTTGTACGAAGCTGGCGAAAAGACCGCCGCTGTGCGCAAAGACATGAAGGCTGCTGCTGTTGCGAAAGACCACTTCATTCGCTCCAACTTGCGACTCGTTGTTTCTATTGCCCGTCGTTACCCATTGCCACAAGGCATGGACCTTCTCGACCTCATTCAAGAAGGCAACCTCGGTCTTGAGCACGCTGTCGACAAATTCGACTGGCGCCGTGGGTTTAAGTTCTCCACCTACGCAACGTTCTGGATCCGTCAAGCCATTGGTCGTGCACTCGACCAAAAGGCCAGCCTCATTCGTATTCCTGGCGACCGTTCGGCAAGCTTGCGCGCTGCGCTTCGTCAGTCATCAGGCGATGGCGAAAACCTCGACATTGGCAACGCAGAGTTGCATCGCCTCACCACCCCGGTATCGCTCGACAAAACTGTTGGCGACGATGGTGACGCCACATTGGGCGACCTCATGGACAACGGCCAGGGCACTCCTGAAGATGCCGTCATGGCACTTGTTGATGGCGAGTTGCTCGATGAACTGCTGGGCACCCTCGACGACCGCGCACGTTACGCAGTTGAAGCTCGCTTTGGGCTTCTCGACGGCGAGCGCAAGTCTTTCCGCGAAGTGGGCGAAGCCTTGGGCGTCACTGCCGAAGCTGCTCGTCGCTTGGTGAGTCGTGCGGTCATTGGTTTGCGTGAAGATGCTGAACGCATCTATGCGGCTTAACCCTGCCGCTTAACCCTGCCGCTTAAAGCCAATAATTCATTGCCGAATTCGGCATTGTTCTTACTACGCTAAAAACCCTTATGGCACGTACCTGGTCTCCCGATTCTTGGCACACGTTCCCCGCTGAACAACAACCAGCGTGGCCCGACGATGCAGCTCTCTTGGGCGCATTGAAACAGGTATCTGCGTATCCCCCACTTGTCTTTGCTGGCGAAGCTCGCAACTTGCAAGTTGCCCTTGGTCATGTTGCCGCTGGCAATGCCTTCTTATTGCAAGCTGGCGACTGCGCCGAAAGCTTCGATGAATTTTCAGCAGTCAACATTCGCGAAAAACTGCGCGTCATTTTGCAGATGGCAGTAGTGCTCACCTACTCAATGGGAGTTCCTGTGGTGAAGGTGGGTCGCATGGCTGGCCAATTCGCCAAGCCACGTTCACAGCCATTTGAAAAAGTGGGCGACCTCATGTTGCCTTCGTTCCGTGGCCACATTGTGAACAATGAAGCCGCCACTGAAGCAGCGCGTCAGCCAAACCCTGAACGCTTGGTACAGGCGTATCACCAATCGGCAAGCACACTCAACCTCTTACGCGCATTCACCAAAGGTGGTTTTGCCGACCTCAACCGCGTTCATGCATGGACCCAAGAGTTCGTTGGCTCTTCCCCCGAAGGTCAACGCTACGAAAATCTCGCCAATGAAATTGAGCGCGCTCTTCACTTCATGCGTGCCTGTGGAATCGATACTGAAAACAATGCCAACTTGCACGAAGTAGACGTGTTTACTTCACACGAAGCACTCATCTTGGGTTACGAAGAAGCACTCACCCGCCAAGACTCACTCACCGGCGATTGGTACGACTGCTCTGCACACATGTTGTGGATTGGTGAGCGCACACGTCAACTCGATGGTGCACACATTGAATTCTTGCGTGGTGTACACAACCCCGTCGGCTGCAAAGTAGGGCCTACTGCTACCCCAGAGTTCGTTATTGAACTCTGCCAAGCACTCAACCCCACCCGCATTCCGGGCCGACTCACTCTCATCGCCCGTATGGGCGCTAATGACGTGGAAGACAAACTGCGCCCGCTTTTGCGTGCTGTACGCGATGCTGGCCACCCCGTGGTGTGGGCATGCGACCCAATGCACGGCAACACCATTACTTCCACTGGTGGTCGCAAAACACGTCGTTTTGAAGACATCGTTACTGAAATTGCTGGCTTCGTTCGTGCGCACCGCGCTGAAGGCACATGGCCAGGTGGAATTCACATTGAACTCACTGGCGATGCGGTCACCGAATGCTTAGGCGGTACCGACGCACTGAGCGATACCGATCTTGACGACCGTTACCAAACAGTGTGCGACCCCCGATTGAATGGCCGCCAGTCGCTCGATTTGGCATTCCGTGTTGCCGAGCTCATTCGTTCTAATCTGAACGCCTAGAGCTTTTCACACTATGACCCAAACACTTTCTTCATTTTCGCTTCTCAATACCTGGCCTGTCGACTTTTGTGCGGTCGCAGTCATCAACAGGCGCGGTGAAACCTTCACCCACGGCGACACTGCAAAAACAGTACGCATTGCGTCTGTGAGCAAACTCTTCACTGCCTGGGCAGCAATGATTGCCGTTGAAGATGGAACCATTTCGCTTGCCGACCCCGTTGGCCAAGAAGGTTGCACCGTTCGTCACTTGCTGTGCCATGCCGGCGGCTATTCCTTCGATGGCGTGAATGCCATTACATCACCCGAACGCAAGCGCATCTATTCCAACACCGGAATAGAAATGTTGGCCGACCATATTGCACAACGTGCAGAGATGGCCTTCGACGAATACCTCCACGAAGCAGTGTGTGTACCGTTGCATCTCACTTCCACTGTGCTCGAAGGCTCCCCTGCAAAAGATGTGCGCAGCAACATTGCCGATTGCGCACTCTTCACAGCCGAGTTGCGTCGCCCCACTCTCTTGTCGCGCGAAACCGTGCGCGACATGACAACTGCACAGTTCCCTAGCCTTGAAGGCGTTGTTCCGGGTCTCGGCCGATTCGACCCCTGCCCGTGGGGTTTAGGCCCAGAACTACGTGGCACCAAACAACCGCATTGGACCGCGCCAAGTAATAGCGGCGCAACATGGGGCCACTTTGGCGGAACCGGCACTTTTTTATGGGTCGACCCCGTCGCCGATGTTGCATGCGTGATGCTCGCGAATCGTGACTTCACTGAATGGGGCATGGAGTACTGGCCAGCATTCAATGAGGCAGTGCTGCGCGAAGCTTCACAACGCTAAAGAACTTTCATGACCACCGCGAAGCACCACAGTAAAGAAGAACGCGATACCGCAACTATCAGCGTCTTGATGTTCGCGGTTTTTGCAACTGCGGTATCGAACTCCATCATCTTTGCAGCACTAGGTGACCTTCAAGATAAGTACGGCTTTGGTGATGCAGGGTTAGGTCTCATTGCGGGTATTGGTTTCTTTGTTGGCCTCATCACTCAAGTTTTTCTAGCGCCCTTTGCCGATTCACGACAACCGAAAAATCTGATGGTGCTCGGTTTGGTTTTCGCATGCTGCGGTTCGGTCTTTTTCGCCTTCGGCAACACCCTGTGGCAATTCATTATTGCCCGCGCCATTGTGGGCATTTCCTTCGGTTGCACTCAACCCGCAGCGCGTGCGGTAGCCGCACACCTCGACAAAAATCGCGCCGCTGAACGCCTTGGCCGATTAGCGGGAATGGAAACCGCGGGCATCGTTGGTGGCCCGTTCCTTGGCGGCATACTTCTCGACCCACTTGGGCTTCGTTCAACGTTTCTTGTTTTTGCCGGAATCGCACTCTTTGCAGCACTCATCTTGTCGGTGAAACATCTGCCGCAACTTGAGCACAGCTCAGAGTCGAAAAAACTCAGCCTGACACTGTTCCGTTATCCCGGTGTGCGTATTGCTGCACTCACCACCATGAGCCTCTTCTTGCCGATAGGTGTTTATGACGCCTTATGGGATCGTTACCTCACCGACCGTGGAGCAACCAACTTCATTGTGGGTCTCTCATTTTTGTTATACGGGTTGCCCTTTGTTTTACTCTCGCGTTTCGGCGGGAAACTTGCCGATAAATGGGGAGCCCTGCGCGTTGCGCTGTACGCCATTTTTATTGTTGCCCCCATTACGGGAAGTTACGGATTGTTCACTGCCCCCGTTGCCATCATCATCGTTTCCATGGTGGAAGGTGTTTTCCAAGCCATTTCCGTTCCTGCATCGCAGGCAACAATGGCTGCAGTAGCTCCACCAGGGCGCGCAGCAGCCGCACAAGGATTATCGGGTGCAAGCAACCTCGTTGCCGCATCACTCATGGCGTTCACGAGCCCGCTGATCTACGGACGCTACGGACCCGCAACAACTTTCATTGTTGCAGCCTGCTTGATGTTGTTGATATCAACTACTGCACAGCTAATGGCACGTAAGCACCAGTTGCTTTAACGCATCAACTAGCTGAGGCGCTCCACAATCATTGCCATGCCCTGGCCTCCGCCAACGCACATTGTTTCCATGCCGAACGTTTTGTCTTCCCACTGCAAGCCGTTGATGAGCGTTGTCATAATGCGCGCACCGGTCATACCGAATGGGTGACCAAGGGCAATGCCACCGCCGTGAATGTTGAGTTTTTCCATTGGAATACCCAAGTGCTTTGCTGATGGAAGAACTTGAGCAGCAAATGCCTCGTTAATTTCCACCAAGTCAATTTGGTCAATAGTCATGCCCGCACGCTTCAATGCCTGGCGGCAAGCTTCAATGGGTCCGAGTCCCATGATCTCGGGGTTCAAACCCGACACACCGCTCGACACAATGCGAGCAAGTGGAGTGAGGCCAAGTTGTTTTGCCTTGGTATCGCTCATCACCATGACCGCTGCTGCACCGTCGTTCAATGGGCAAGCATTGCCTGCTGTGATGGAACCATCGGGGCGAAACACTGGCTTCAACTGTGATGTTGCTTCATACGTTGTGCCAGCACGCGGGCCGTCGTCTTTTGAAACAACTGTTCCGTTTGGCAAAGTGAGCGGAGTAATTTCGCGCTCGAAGAAACCGTTTTCCTGATGCGCTACGGCAAGGTTGTGTGAACGCACACCAAAGTGGTCCATATCTTCACGCGAAACTTTTTCTACTTCAACGACGTTCTCTGCAGTTTGACCCATTGCAATGTATGCATCGGGCAAACCCACTGGCGGGGTCCATGGGCCATGACCACCTTCAGAACGCGTGCGTGTGCGTGCACCTGGCTCTTTGAAAATGGGGTTCGGTGCAACGTCGCTGGCACCCGATGCGTAGCGGCTGACGGTTTCTACACCAGCAGCAATAAAGCAGTCGCCTTCTCCGGCACGAATGGCATGTGCAGCCATGCGAATGGTCTGCAATGAAGATGAGCAGTAACGATTCACGGTGACACCAGGAACATCGTCGAGGCCAGCAAGGATGGCAACCATACGACCGATGTTGAAACCACCTTCGCCTGCAGGCTGACCAATACCCAACATGAGGTCTTCCACATCAGATGGCTTCACCTGCGGAACTTTTGCCATGAGTGCGCGCACAATTTGTGCACTCATATCGTCGGGTCGCAAATCGATGAGCGAACCCTTCATTGCACGCCCAATTGGGCTACGAGCGGTGGCGACGATGACTGCTTCTGGCATAACTACCCCTGTGTGTGATGCGGCCCCGAACGGGCACCCCCATAACTTACCCATCGGTAAGGTTGTGCTCCAAGCCCAACTATGACCTGTTTGAGATCACCCGCTGCATCTCTTCTAGTTGCAGGGGATCATGCAGGTGAATGAGCCGCGCATACGCCTGCAGCCCCCGTGCAGTTGCCCGCACTCGGATGGGAATGCGCTCCCCCAGGTCGCTTGCATAGCCCCGCGGGATGTCAACGCCCTCGATCCCTAAGTCATGCAGGTCTTGCTCGGTGGCATCGAGCTCTCCGCCATAAGACATATACGTTTCAGCATCAACAAAAAACGTGAACTCATGTGACGGTTCAGGGTCAACATCACGGAAACTCACCAAGATATGTTCGCAGAGAGTTCTCTCATTTGCGTGATCCGCCCTACCATCGGGTACATGAATATCGCCAAGGTGCCCCTCTCTGAAATCAACATCTCAGACCCAGAGTTTTGGGCGAAAGATCGTGCGTATCGCGAAGGGGCATTTCATACCTTGCGCCAAGAATCGCCATTCCAGTTTTTCGAAGAGTGGGAATTTGAAGACTCCCCCATTCCACGGGGCCCTGGCTATATCGCCCTCACTCGCCACGACGATATTTGGCATGTCAGCCGCCACCCCGAGCTTTTTTGCAGCGGCAAAGGTTCAAACATCGCCGACCTCACCGTAGAACTCAATGAATTCTTTGGCTCCATCATTGCGATGGACGACCCCAAGCACTTCCGTTTGCGTTCCATTGTTTCGAAAGGCTTCGCACCGAAAGAAATTAAGCGCGTTGAAGATTTTGTCACGAACAAGGCAACTGAACTTGTCGACAACATCATCGCAAAGTTTCCCAACGGTGAATGCGATTTCGTAAATGAAATCGCCGCCCCATTCCCACTCGAAATCATTTGCGAAATGATGGGCATTCCCCGCGCCGACTTTGCACAAATTTTCAAGTGGACCAACACCATCCTTGGTGTTGGCGACCCAGAACTCGTCACCAGCATCGACGACCTTCTCATGGCCGGCTTAGAGATGTTCAACTATGCACAAGCGTTGGGTGAAGATCGCTTGCAAAACCCAGTAGACGACATCACCTCAGTGATGATGCATGCAGAAGTTGATGGAGAGCGCCTCACCACTCAAGAGTTTGGTTCGTTCTTCATCTTGCTCGTGGTAGCTGGAAACGAGACAACGCGTAATGCCATTAGCCATGGCATGAAACTTCTCACCGACCACCCCGACCAGCGTGACATTTGGTGGAATGACTTCGACAAGAACACAAAGACCGCTGTGGAAGAAATTGTGCGTTACGCATCACCCGTTATTCACTTCCGCCGTACGGCAACACAAGACACCGACATCAATGGCTTTCAGATTAAGGAAGGCCAGAAACTCGTGATGTGGTACAACTCGGGTAACCGCGATGAAACTATTTTCACCAACCCACACTTGTTCGATGTATTGCGCATTCCGCAGCCATCGCAAATTGGGTTCGGTGCCGGTGGCCCACACTTCTGCTTGGGCGCAAACCTTGCACGCCGAGAAATTGCAGTGATGTTCGATGAAATTCGACGTCGTCTTCCCAAGATGCGCATTACTGGTGAGCCGGCAATGCTGCAGAGCAACTTCATCAACGGCATCAAGCGCATGCCCTGCGCCTGGAACTAACCGGAGTGTTCTCGGCGCCGTATGTACCGTTTTTTGCAACAATTTGCGCCGAGAATTAGGAGATGACCAACCGTCCGCAGTTTTCTGGCGTCTTTGGCGGCGGTGGCCTCTTTGGCATTGGGTATGGAATGGGCGTTGTTGATGGTCTGCGTAAGAGAGGCATTGATTTAGCAAACAGTCCGATGCTGGGAACTTCTGCAGGTTCATGGGTCGCGGCTGCCACCGCTCTTGGAGTTCCCTTCAGTGCGCTGGCTACTCTTCCTATTCCCCGATTCCCGAATCCGAAATCGGGAGTGCTTGCTGCCTCAGCAGAAAAGGTGTTTGGAAAAGCGAACAATGCGTTAGTGCATGTTGTCGCCTGCCAACTTCCCCAATTACGCCGAACTGAACTCAGTGCATCTGATTTCCCATTGTCATCACTTGTTGCAGCATCGTCAGCAGTTCCTGGTTTACTCGCACCGCAAAAACTCGGCGAACATTTCTACATTGACGGAGGCGTTCGCTCGGGCGTGAGCGTTGACTGGGCGCACCCATCGGAAACTCTTGTTGTTGTTGCCCCGCTTGCCGGTGCAATGTTTGGCCCGTTTGGCTCTTTTGTGGAACGCAAAATGCGACGCGAGATGAAAGAGTGGCAAGAAAAGCATGCAGGGCGTATTTTGCTTTTCGCTCCGAAGGAGTCGACCTCCCATATCGCGACGCTTCCCCAACATCTTTTCAACAAGGAAAAAGCGTTGCTTGCTTATGAGTACGGGCTCAACGAAGCAGCTAACGCAATTGTTTAATGCGGGTCTTGGCCTAAATGAATGTTGGCGACCACAGCAGCGTGGTCACTTGCCTGCACACCGTCAACTGGATCTATGCCCGCCAGCCAAATGCTCGATGGGTTCCCAATAGTTTTTCGACGTGGCCACGATACGAACAAGTAATCCAGTCGCCTATTTGGCCACTTTGCGTCAACAAGATACGGGTTGCCGCGACGCCACGTGTACCCGTCACCCTCACCAGCTACTTCCCACAGATCAGTAAAGACCAAACCTTCAACGGCTGGTTCACGACGACCCGTCAACATACGAATTTCGTCTGAGTCTGGAACTGCGTTGAAGTCACCAGCCATCAGTACTGGCATTTCTTTTTCTGGATCAACCCGAAGCTGATCGACAATTTCACATAGCGCCTTGCACTGCGACATCCGCGTCCGTGAAGCATCGAATCGATGGTCTAGGTGCGTGCACACCGTCCACATTCGACCTTGTGGTGTCTCGACCATGGCGGCAATAGCGTGTCGATAACCAGGTGCTCCTGTTGAGTCTGGTAGACGATGAACTTGTGATGACACAATTGGCCAACGCGACAAAATTGCATTTCCTAAGCTGACGCCACCATCCACACGAAGTCCATCTGTTGGGGCAACAAACATACCCAACTCACCTGCAAGCCATTCAGCCTGGCTAGGTTCACCCTCTTGCGACCACGCTTCTTGAAGGAAAATAATGTCGGCAGCTTGTTCGCGAAGTACCGACAAAATCGCAGGCTGACGTTCACGCCATGGACCGAATTGCCACCACAAGTTCCACGTCAGAATTTTCGCTTCCATAGTTTCACCGTATCCCGATCACTCGGCAGCCAGGCTCTTCAGAAACCCGACGTCACCTCA
>ENA-OUVC01000702-OUVC01000702.1-marine-metagenome-genome-assembly--contig:-NODE-702-length-21265-cov-10.459600_pt1 | contig 21265 bp, 20 predicted proteins | sample MGYA00248622_ERZ508571 | MGnify/ENA primary metagenome ERZ508571 (study PRJEB26236, sample SAMN06267175) | marine metagenome | isolation source: Columbia River Estuary | place: USA:Columbia River... | reverse complement strand
CCACCACCCTGGTGATAACCGTTGCCACCCAAATATTGCGCTCCGCGAGTGGCACTTGTGTTGGTTACTGTTCCGCCTGCAGTTTGTGTGCCACCACCGCCGCCATTACCTCCAGTACCTGCAGTACCACTAGTACCCCCACCTGCACCGCCGTTGCCCGACCAACCGCCACCTGCGCCGCCACCTGCTGTTACTACTTCGGTGCCGCTAGCAATTCGCACCGCTGATCGACCGCCACCACTCGCTGCACGATCTGCATATGCGTATCCGCTCCAACACGAACTGCCGCGACCACCGCCACCGTATGTAGATGTACCCGTATAACAACCATTCGTACCGGAACCAGACCTCAGCGTGAGAAGCTCGCCACCACCACCCTGCCCAACAATGACGGTCAACACTTGACCGGACGAAACGGTGTACGTACCAGTTGCATAACCACCACCGCCACCATCTCCGTAGCCACCAGCCATTGGAACTCCACCTCCACCAGCGCCGAGCAGATAAAAAATAACTGATGTCACCCCGCTTGGCACCGTCCATGTTTGGTCGACGCCTGTGTAGTTGAAGGTTTCATACGTTACGACACCTGCGTCGACATATTTGATTACAACACAGCCATTTCCTCCCGCAGTTGTAGCGACAGTTGCAGAGTTGGTGCCACCCACACCGACCCCGCTCGCGCACGCAGGCGATGCAGAGGGCGCGGCATCAGCATTACTAAGCGAAAAATTGCGATCAGGTATCGCGACAAAAAGAGTTGCGAATAGGGCAACAGCCGCAATCGGGCGCATGCCGCCGCCACGAAAGAAACGAAGCAGGCCGTGAAATAACATTGTTATACCACGCTATAACGCCGTTACAAAATCTCCAATTCGCCGCACGAAACGTTCTCAAAACACGACGAATTTCTTCATGAGATAGGGTTTATTAGGTGTTAAACAAGCAAACCACTCAAGACCGAGTTTTGGCATCTGCGGTCAAAGCAATTGACAAAGGTGGCGAAGCCGCGGTGCATATTCGCCAAATTTGTGCCGATACGAAGACGACCGCACCTTCTATTTATCACTTTTTCGGCAGCCGAGAGGGCTTGATTGAAGCCGCGCAAGCTGCCCGCTTCGTTCAAGGTCAGCGCAAAATCTCGATTGACTTTGCCGATTCAGTACATGGATGCAAATCAAAGTCTGATTTCACGGCAGTCGCTCACAGATTTCTTGATCAAATGTTCTCGATTGAACGACAATCAATCCGTGCAGTTCGGATAAATGTTCTCGGAAGCGCCCAATCTCGAAAGGGTTTAGCAAAAGCCATTGCTAAAAGTCAGTTGATTGCAAACAAAGTTGGTGGTGAGCCAATTAGATACGCACAAGAAAAAGGTTGGGTACGACCCGACTTTAATTCCGAAATGTATTTGGCATGGATCACTGGCATGGTTAACGCCCAAGGCTTGATCGAACTAGACGGAGTGCATCCAGACCGCGAAGATTGGGTTCTAATTGCCAAGCGCTCGGTTTGTTTAGTGCTCGGAATCCCCGAGCCAAAATACGTCAAGCCGAAAAACAAAACTAAACGCAAACCAAAGCAAATGTAAGCGCTCGGCGCTTACGTTTGCGAAGTTGCGAAGTTGCGAGGCAAAGCCGAGCAACAAAGCAATTATCAGTGCTACGCACTGATAATTGCGAAGTTGGGGAGCAAGGAATCGAACCCTGAATAACAGAACCAGAATCTGCTGTGTTGCCAGTTACACCACTCCCCAGAGTGACGGTTTTACGATATCGCAACTATTTTATTAATTGCTCCACGAATCAACCCGGCGAAAGCCAACCACACGCCCAACTGTTATACCAACTGCTTCTTGCATGTTGCGCCGAAGAGCTGCTGTGTCACGAATAACCGACGATTGCGTCGCCGAAGTGAATGCAATTAGCCCAACTTCTTGGGCAATCAACTTTGCCCGCAACATATGAAACGGGTCGCTCACGATCAACACACGCGAGATTTTTCGCTCAGTTGCAATTTGTGAAACTGCAAGCAACGACTCGTATGTCGTCGTGCCGGTGTTTTCTTCAAAAATCAGATCACTCGAGACACCCTTAGAGGTAAAAAACTTCTTTGCTGCTTGCGCTTCGGTGAACCTGTCACCGGTTTGTTTTCCGCCAGTAACCACAATGAACGAAGCCAAATTTAGGTTCCATAACTCAAATGCGTGGTCGAGTCGAGCCTGTAACTGAGGCGATGGCCGCCCATCGTATTGTGCGGCACCCAAAACAATTAGCGCATCAACTGGGGTTCGATCGGCGCTACGACCTGCATTCCAAACTTGAAACAGCGACACCAACCAAAATAAAAATGCGAGCCCTGCAATAACTACTGCCCACTTAAAGACTCGGCGTAAAGTCACCGCGCTAAAGCCCTCTAAACTTTTTTTGCCAACGCGACGTCGATGCGCTTCAAAGTTGCTTCACGACCGAGCAACTCGATTGGTTCAAACAACGGTGGGCCAACACTGCGACCTGTCACCGCCACTCGCAATGGTGCTTGAAGTTTGCCGAGTTTCAAAGAGTGCTTCTCGCCAACTGCCTCAACAACACTTTTCAATGATTCGGCATTGAACTCACACGTTTTAAAACCATCACGAATCTCAACAAGCGTTTCAATAGCCCACTCTGGCGCAAAAGCTTTAGCAAACGAAACGTCATCAATCGTCGGCAAATCACAAAACAAGAAATCAACCATGCTTGGCACTTCTTGCAGTAGTTGCACGCGAGTCTGAACCAACGGCGCAATTTCGGCGAAGACTTTGGCATCAAATTTTTCGGCGAGCCATGGCGCCTTCTCGCCAAGAAGCCACGGTTCACATGCCGCAATGAAATTGCTCAACGACATCGCGCGAATGTAGTCAGCGTTAAACGATTGCAACTTTACAATGTCAAAAAATGCTGGTGAATGATTGACGCTGCTGAGTGAAAACTCGGCAATAATTTTTTCAAATGGCACTATCTCTGTGTCGCCCGTCGGCGCCCAACCCAAAGTCATCAAATAGTTTTTCATCGCGTCAGCAAGCACACCCTCTTCGCGATATTGCTCGACAGCGACTTTGTCACGACGTTTTGAAAGTTTCTTGCGCTGTTCGTTGACCAAAACTGGCACGTGGGCCCAACTCGGTGGCGTAACACCTAGAGCCTGCCAAATCATCTGTTGTTTTGGTGCATTTGGTAGATGCTCTTCTGCGCGAACAACATGAGTGATCGCTTGATTTATATCGTCAACGACGTTTGCGATCAAGAAAACTGGCGAACCATTGCTACGCAACAAAACAAAGTCTTCGATCGTCGCGTTATCAAATTCAACTTTGCCTCGAACTTGGTCTTCGACAATCGTCGAACCCTCTGGCACACGAAATCGCAACACGTGACCAGCCCCAGGTCCAAGACCACGATCGCGCGAATAGCCGTCGTAGCCCTGTTTGCCAGTTTCCTTTGCCCGTTTCTGAATATCTTCTGTCGACAAATCGCAGTAATAAGCCTTGCCCTGTTCGAAAAGTTTCTCGGCTGCCGCGACGTGCAAAGCCGCATTTGCCGACTGAAAATATGGGCCTTCAAAGTGTGAATCATGACCGTCGATGCCCAGCCATGCGAGCGCATCAAGAATGCCCTGCGTCCACTGCGGATTATTTCTTGAATCGTCTGTGTCTTCAACGCGCAAAACGAACACACCATTGGTCTGCAGCGCAAGAATCCAGTTGTAAAGCGCAGTTCGTGCTCCACCTACGTGAAAATAGCCCGTTGGTGATGGCGCAAATCGATATCGCGGTGACTGTGCCATTTGTCTTCAGGCTATCTCGGTGGGCGTAGTTGACCGAGACACAACTATCGTTGAATGCATGGCAAAGAAATCTTTAGAGCACGAAGGTCACCCAGATCACCGAGCACTCGCAGGTGGATCGGCACGCGCCGGTGTTTTTGGTTTCAGTGACGGTTTGGTTTCTAACGTTTCGTTGATTATTGGTTTTGCTGCGGGTGGTGTTGACGCAAGTGTGGTTCGTCTTGCTGGCATCGCCGCGGCCGTCGCAGGCGCAGCAAGCATGGCCGCTGGTGAATGGGTTTCAATTAGCGCCCAAAACGAACTCGTCGAGCGCGAGATGGCACTTGAACTTCGCGAACTGAAAATTCACCCTGAAGCCGAAACTTCTGAACTCGCAGCGATGTATCGCCAACACGGAATGTCGCGTGAACAAGCCGCTGCATCGGCAAGAGAAGTTATGCGCGACCCCGAACGTGCCGTCATCGTGCATGCGCGAGAAGAATTCGGTCTTGACGCTGGCAACTTGCCGAACCCGCTTCAAATCGGACTCATCTCACTGATCACGTTTTTAGGTGGCGCGATGTTGCCAGTTCTACCTTGGATATTTGCAAGTGGAAGCGCAGCAAAATATTCGTCAGTGATTGTCGCAATAGTCGCTGCATCAATCGCCGGATACATGATCGGCCAACAAGCCGAACGTTCAAAAATCTCGAGCGCGGCTCGTCAAGTCGCAATCATGCTCTTGGCAGTTGGCGTTACCTACATAATTGGTCGACTCGTCGGCGTGACAATCAACTAAAGAGTTTGACCTCATGACAATTGGCCAACAGACAAATGTTTTCGGTGAGCCAATCGAACCTTGCAGTTTTGATCCGATAACGGGCTATTACCGCACGGGATGTTGCGAAACTAGTGGCGACGACACGGGCATTCACACCGTCTGCGCGGTGATGACTGCTGAGTTTCTTGAATACTCAAAATCAGTCGGCAACGATCTTTCGACACCAATGCCTCAATATGGTTTTTCGGGTCTCAAGCCTGGTGACCAATGGTGTCTTTGTGCGCAACGGTGGCAAGAAGCCTTCGAAGCTGGCAAGGCGCCAAAAGTTAAATTGCGCTCGACTCACACTTTGACACTTGAATTCGTGTCGCTTAAAAACTTACAAAAACACGCGATCGACGACTGAAAATTTAGCGCTCAAGCGCCAGTCAATGCACGCCAACTGCCGGGCATGCCCGTGCGAATTTGTTCTGGCGTCATCAACATCGTGCTCTCAGGCACCATGTCAACTAGTTCGCGCAATTCTGAATAGTGATGAGCGGCATCACCCAAACCAGTAAAAAGTTCTTTGCGTCGCGCGACCAGATCTGCTGGTGGGTCAAGCAACATCCACCCCCAAATGCCAAATGCAATTGTTAGATCATGAATCACTGGGGCGCGACCAAATCGAGATGCACGACGCAGTGCGATTGCGAGCACGCCGCGAATTGCATCATCTGCTGACTCGCCTTGTTGCAAGACGATTGAGTCACGCAGACCTTCGGCAAGTTTCAATGCATAACCCTGGTCTGGTCCTTGGTGACCAAGTTTCAACCCTGTCGGCTGGCGTGTCTTGATTGCAGCCGGGCGATCGTTGCGCCAAGGTGAGGGAATGTGATCTGGCGATGAATAACTTCTTGGACGATCTGTCGGATCAATCGGCGTGAACTTTGGTGCTGCCATAACGCGACCAGCCTAGAACATTTATCGCGAAATCAAGATTGCAAATGCAAAAGACCGAACACGAGCGACTCTTCGAGTGCGCGCCATGAGGCTTCAATTATGTTCGCCGAAACACCGATTGTTGTCCATGTTCGCTCGCCGTCGGTGGCATCAATCAGAACGCGAGTCACCGCGCCTGTTGCTGAGCCTGAATCAAGAATTCGAACTTTATAGTCGGTCAAGTGCACACGCTCTAATTGCGGATAACTCGCGCGCAACGCTTCGCGCAACGCAGTATCAATTGCATTTACGGGACCATTGCCCTCAGACGTGCAAACGTTTCGCGATTCGCCAACCCAAACCTTGACCGTGGCCTCTGTGGTGAATACTCCAGAGGCGGCTTCATCGGTGATCACGCGCATCGACTCGACTTTGAAAAATGATTGACTCCAGCCAGCGGCGCGACGCATCAGCAACTCGAGAGATGCATCGGCGGCTTCGAAGTGATAGCCCTCGAACTCGAGACGCTTGAGATCGTCAATAACTTGGCCGATTGCCTGGCCATCTAATTCGATGCCGAGTTCTTTGGCCTTCATCGTGATCGTTGCGCGACCGGCCATCTCTGAAACCAAAAAGCGTGTGCCGTTGCCAACGAGTTCTGGCGAAACATGTTCGTAGGCGTCCTTTGCACGAGCAATTGCTGAGACATGCAAGCCTGCTTTGTGCGCGAACGCAGAGACGCCGACATACGGCGCTTGCGGATTCATCGGACGATTCAAAACTTCGGCAACGTGGTTGCTGACCTGCGTGAGACGCTCAAGATGACCTTCTGGCAAACACTTGTAGCCAAGTTTCAATTGCAAGTTAGGAATGACCGTCGTCAAGTTTGTGTTGCCTGTGCGCTCGCCAAGACCGTTCAGCGTGCCTTGCACATGACGAGCACCACTGGCCACGGCGGCAAGCGAGTTAGCAACAGCGCAACCTGTGTCGTCATGACAGTGAATGCCAATTACGACATCGTTACCCATGTGGCGACGAACATCAGCAACAATCTTTTCAACTTCGCTCGGCAATGATCCGCCATTTGTGTCGCAGAGAACGAGATGTGTTGCGCCGTTGATTACGGCCGCTTCAAGCACGCGCAGTGAAAATTCTGCGTTGTGCTTGTAACCATCAAAGAAGTGCTCCATGTCAACGAGTACCCGTCGCTCGTTAGCAACGAGGTATTTGACTGAATCACTGACCATTGCCACGCCCTCATCAAGCGTCGTCTGCAATGCCTGCTCTACGTGATACGCCGAACACTTGGCAACGATGCATACTGCACTCGTCTCGGCTTCAATCAGATTGCGCAGTGTTGCGTCGTCGTCAACTTTGCCTAATGGACGACGAGTTGAACCAAAGGCAACAAGCGTCGAAGTTTTGAGTTTTAATTCAGTTCGGGCACGAGCAAAGAACTCGATATCTTTTGGATTCGCACCGGGCCAGCCACCCTCGATGAAGTGAACACCGAGAAAATCAAGTTGCTCGGCGATTCGAAGCTTGTCTTGAACGCTCGCCGAAACACCTTCGACTTGCATGCCGTCGCGCAAGGTTGTATCAAAAACCTCGACAAGTTCGCGTGCATCAGACATAAGTTATTTGGCTAACTCACACCATTGCTTGTAGCGATCGTCTTGACCTCGCACTGCTTTGGCATACGTTGCAGCAATTGCTTTTGTCATCGGACCAGGACATGGGATGGTGCGCTCATCGACCGAATTGACAGAGCCAACTTCAGCCGCGGTTCCGCAAACGAAAATTTCGTCGGCAATATAGAGATCGCTTCGGGCTATGTTCTCAACACGAATTTCATAACCCAAGTCACGGGCGATTTTCGTGACGCTCGACTGAGTGATGCCTTCAAGGGCGCCTGCAGAAAGCGGTGGCGTCATAATCACGCCGTTGCGCACACAAAAAATATTTTCGCCCGTGCACTCGGCAACCAAACCATTTGGTGAAAGCATGATCGCCTCGTCGTAACCCGCCTTAAGTGCTTCTACTTTTGCGAGTGACGAGTTGACATAGTTACCAACTGTTTTTGCTGCAGGTGGCATCGTGTTGTGGTCGTGACGCGTCCATGAAGAGATCTTCATGCGCACACCTTTTTGTACTGCATCGTCGCCAAGGTACGCACCCCATGGCCAGCAAGCAATCGCCACGTCAACTTTGCATGGCAACGTGTTGAGACCCATTTCGCCATAGCCGTAGTAAGCAAGTGGTCGAATGTAACAAGATGGCAAACCCGTCGACTTCACGGTTTGCTTGACTGCGTCAACAAGTTCGTCGACTGAATATGGCAAGTCCATGCCAACAATTTTTGCGCTGTTGTGTAGACGCTTCATGTGGTCGGTCAGACGAAAGACAGCCGGGCCGTCTTTGGTTTCATAGGCGCGAATACCTTCGAACACGCCAGTGCCGTAATGCAAAGTGTGAGTCAAAACATGCACTTTGGCGTCGTCCCAATTGACGAGCGAACCATTCATCCAAATTTTTGGCGTAGTTGTAATTGGCATTTTTTCTCCTAAAGACTTCTAAATAATGCTACTAGCGAGTATTTAAATACTGGCTTTGACGCGTCGGGCGATTTCATCGCCGACCGCAATCGTTGAGCCCGAAACAGGTTCAACACAGGCACTTCGCAGTGCTTGTGCGCCATTGGTCTCACCAAGAAACTCGAGCATGTGCGCTGCCGACAAAATCGCTGCAACTGGATTAGCGACACCCTTGCCGGCAATATCTGGCGCCGAACCGTGCACCGGTTCAAACATTGAAGGCCCGCTACGAGTCGGATTCAAGTTTGCAGACGACGCAACACCAATGCCACCAGACACTGCACCACCCAAGTCGGTGAGAATATCGCCGAACAAATTGTCTGTGACGATCACGTCATAGCGATGTGGGTCTTGAACGAAATAAATGCACGCAGCATCAACATGGTTGTATGCCGTAGCGACGTCTGAGAACTCGGTAGCAACACGATCAAACGTGCGCTGCCACAAGTCGCCGGCGAAAGTAAGAACGTTTGTCTTGTGCACCAATGTCAAGTGTTTGCGACTGCGAGTTCGTGCAAGTTCAAATGCATAACGCACGCATCGCTCGACGCCTCTTGCCGTATTCACACTGCCTTGTGTTGCAACTTCGTGTTCAGTTCCGCGACGCAACACACCGCCTTCGCCAACGTATGGTCCTTCGGTGTTTTCGCGAATCACAACAAAGTCATGCGGCTTTGTGTGCCCAGGTGCCGTGCCCAAAAACGGACGACGATTTATATAAAGGTCTAACTCAAAGCGCATCTTGAGCAACAAGCCACGCTCAATAACCCCCGGCGGAACTCCCGGTGTGCCGACTGCACCAAGCAGAATCGCATCAAACTTTCGCAATTCGTCAAGAGTCGAGTCAGACAGCACTTCGCCGTCTCGCAAATATCGCGCGCCACCCAAGTCAAAATTTGTTGTTGAGAGTTTTACGCCCGAAGCAGAAACAACTTTTAACGCCTCGGCCACAACTTCTGGACCAATGCCGTCACCACCGATCACCGCGACGCGATGACTACCAGCAGAGTCACCCGACTTGTTGTTTGTTTTTTGCGAAACCATGCCTCAATCGTACGGCGCAAACATGAGGCATTAACGGCTAGCAACTTGGCGCCATCTAGATAGCATTTTCGGGGTAATGATCCACAAACTCTCCCGCAAAACCTTTGAACGGTTACGTGACGAACATGCCGACCTGACGACACGCGGTCGCATCGTGGCGGCCGAGAAAATTGCGCGTGCTCGCGAACACGGCGACTTAAAAGAGAACGGCGACTACCACGCGGCAAAAGACGAGCACGGTCACATGGAAGGTCGCATTCGCCAACTTGAATCGATCCTCGAAAATGTTGAGATAATCGAACCATCTAAAGATGGCACCGTCAGTATCGGAATGATCGTAAGTGTGTTGTATGACGGCGATGATCCTTCGATGGCCGAAAGCTATTTGATCGGACACATTGAAGAAGCCAGCGACACGCCCGTGATGAGCCCGACTTCGCCTCTCGGCTCGGCGCTACTTGGCGCAAAGGCTGGCGACATGGTTGTTTACGATGCGCCAAACGGCAAATTGAAAGTCAAAGTATTAGAGACACGACCTCAGTGACTAAAGAAACTGTGGCGCCACTGGCCGGCTTGCCACCGGGCTACGAAATTGAACTTCCGGGTCGCGGAAAAACTTTTTATCGAGAGAAGAAAGGCCCCGCTGGTGCGCCGACTCTTTTGCTTTTGCACGGCTGGACCGCAACGGCCGACCTGAACTGGTTCACATGTTTTGATGCGCTGAGCGAAAACTTCAATGTCATCGCACTCGATCAACGCGGACACGGTCGAGGAATTCGCACTAAGTCAAATTTCAAACTTGAAGACTGCGCCGACGATGCCGCCGCGTTGGCCGACGTGTTGGGTATCTCAACTTTTATTCCCGTTGGTTATTCGATGGGTGGAACGATTGCTCAGTTGCTATGGCAACGACACGAGCAACGCGTGCGAGGCATCGTGTTGTGCTCAACGGCGAGCCATTTCGCAAAATCAGGCCCAGAGAAATTAAGTTTTTTTGGTCTCACAGGTTTGGCTGCGCTATCTCGACTCACAACACCACAAGCGCGCACCTGGCTAACAGACCAACTTTATTTGCAGCGCAAGTCAAACGGTTTGGCGCCGTGGGCTGTGCAGCAAATTGCGAGCCACGACTGGCGCCACATTCTTGAGGCCGGCAGTGCAATCGGCAATTTTGACTCGCGCGAGTGGATCTCAAAATTTGACGAGCCTGCTGCTGTTGTAATCACAACCGAAGATGGTGTTGTCGCGCCGAGTCGTCAAACTGAGTTATATCACTTGATAAACAACGTTGAAGTTTTCGAAGTTTACGGTGGCCACAACGCCGTGTTTGCCAAGAAAGAATTCTTTGTACCGACTCTTGTTGAAGCATGCATGTCGGTTTATTACCGATCGCTTTAAAGCTCTTCGCTTAGTCGACGCTCTCGCGGCTAACCACAACCTTTGGGTCGCGCCACAAATTGTTGACTGCGTCGGCCAAACTGCCCCGCGCTGAACCGGCATCGGTGACTATGTCGTCGGGTGTGTCAGCAAAACGCAAGACCGACGCCACACCATCGTCGCAGACCACAACAACTAGTCGCACTCGGCGTCGCTGCGGGTGTTGACTTGGTGGCACTGTGTCGTCTGAAGCATCGTGTTCATCGCGATCATCGTGATCATCGTGATCTTGTCGTGCAATCGGCGCGGCCCAACCACAAGTTAGAACTACAGCCGCATCAAACATTCGAGCGATCGCACTGCTCGGGGCATCGAGCAATTCGTAGACATCGCCATGCTCGGCAAGAAAACTTATTCGCAGCGCGCCGTCTTCATGACTTGCAACACCGTTTGCATTGACGATGCTGACGCCATAGAGACGAGCACGCGGTAGATCAAAACCGTCGAGCGAAGTGTGCAGGCTCGCTTCAACACATGTGGCTAGATCAATTGGCTTGGCGCGCGCAGTCGCCGACTTTTTGGTGTCTTTTTGCATGCGACCGATGTGTACCAAGGCACAAAATCTCGGCTCGCACCATGAAACTCTTCAACCGGTCGGCAATAGTGCTGGCGCGTCGCAGTTTGTGACATTGATGAACGATTTGTTGCTGGTTGAATAGAACGGTGAGTTTGCAGCCAAAAACCCTTGCCCAAAAGATTTGGGATCGCCACGTGGTCAGCTCGGGGCAAAATCAACCAGACCTTATATATATCGACTTGCACCTGATTCACGAAGTGACGAGCCCGCAGGCGTTTGATGGTTTGCGTTTGGCCCAACGCACGGTTCGTCGTCCAGATTTGACTGTCGCCACCGAAGACCACAACGTGCCGACTGAAAACATTCATCTGCCGATTGCCGATGAGATTTCGGCAAAACAAATTGCAGTGTTGCGTAACAACGCCAAAGAATTCAAGATCACGTTGTATCCAATGGGTGACCCGGGTCAAGGCATCGTGCACGTAATTGGACCTGAGCAAGGTCGAACGTTGCCAGGCATGACAATTGTTTGCGGCGACAGCCACACAGCAACACACGGCGCGTTTGGTGCGCTGGCATTTGGTATCGGCACGAGCGAAGTTGAACATGTTCTTGCAACACAGACTTTGCCTCAAGCACGACCAAAGTGGATGAGCGTGACAGTTGACGGCATCGCGCCAAACGGAGTTACTGCAAAGGACATCATCCTTGCTGTGATCGGCGAAATCGGCACGGGCGGCGGCATCGGCCACGTGATCGAATATCGCGGCGCAGCAATTCGCGCACTCTCAATGGAAGGTCGCATGACCGTTTGCAATATGTCGATCGAGGCTGGCGCGCGCGCAGGTCTTGTTGCCCCAGACGAAACGACTTTCAATTATTTGCGAGGTCGCGAATTCGCTCCAAGCGGCGCAGAGTTCGACACTGCGATCGCCGACTGGAAGACACTTCGCACCGACGAAGGCGCCGTATTCGACAAAGAAGTGACGATTGATGCGAGCAAACTTTCACCACACGTAACTTGGGGCACGAACCCCGCGCAAGTTGTGGCTCTCAACGGTCGTGTGCCTTCGCCAAGCGACTACAGCGATGCGACCGAGCGCGACAGCGTGACGCGCGCGCTCGAATACATGGGCCTTAGTGCCGGCACCGCGATTCGCGACATCGAAGTCGACACAGTTTTTATTGGATCATGCACGAATTCGCGAATCGAAGACTTGCGCGCAGCGGCCGACGTCGTGCGTGGGCGAAAAGTAAAAGTAAAACGCGTCATGGTCGTGCCTGGTAGCCATGCTGTGAAGTTGCAAGCCCAAGCCGAAGGCCTTGACAAAGTATTTATCGCTGCAGGCATCGACTGGCGCGAACCGGGTTGCTCGATGTGTCTGGCGATGAACCCCGACAAACTCGCGCCGCAAGAGCGTGCGGCCAGCACATCAAATCGCAACTTTGAAGGTCGCCAAGGTCGCGGCGGCAGAACTCACTTGGTCTCGCCTGCTGTGGCTGCTGCAACTGCAGTGGCCGGCCACTTCGCTTCTCCAGAGGATTTGTAGTGAAAGCAGTGCGCATAATTTCGGGGCGCGGTGTGCCGCTCAAGCGCAGCGATGTCGACACCGATCAAATTATTCCGGCCGAGTGGTTGAAGCGCGTTGAGCGCACAGGTTTCGAAAAAGGACTCTTCTCAACTTGGCGCGACGACCGCAACTTTGTGCTCAACGACGAACGATACGCAGGTGCCTCAATTTTGGTAGCCGGAAAGAGTTTTGGTGTCGGCTCATCGCGCGAGCACGCCGTGTGGGCGATTCAACAAGGTGGCTTCAACGCAGTAATCGCGCCAAGCTTCAGCGATATCTTTCGCAACAACTGTGGAAAAAATGGTTTGATTGTCGTTGAATTAGACGAACAAGTTGTCGCCAAACTTTGGAGCATCATCGAAGCTGATCCGCAAACTGAGATCACGGTTGATGTCGAAAAACTTTTGGTAGAAGTGCCGAGCCACGGCCTAAGCGAGAAATTTGCGATGAACGCAGATACTCAGAATCGTTTTTTAAACGGTCTTGACGACATCGCGATTTCGTTGAAGCACAGCGATGCGATTACTACGTTTGAAAAGTCGCGCCCGACTTGGTTCGCCGCTAAAAAAACGAACTGAGATCAGCCAGTCGCTTGTCGTTTGAGAAGACTTCGATTGGGGCTTGGGCTTCAAGGCGAAGTCCGCGCTGAATAATTCGACACGTCGTGTGTTGGTTATATTCGGCCAACGTCACTGCCCAACCGTCTTTGCCAGCGCGCGCGGTTCGACCTGAACGATGTAAATAAGTTTTGACTTCTAGCGGCGGCACATAGTGCACGACAATGCTCACATCGTCAATATCAATGCCACGTGCCGCGACATCGGTGCAGACCAAAATGTTGAGTTCGCGTTGCGCAAACTTGCGCAACGATCTCTCGCGCGCGCCTTGAGCCATATCACCGTGAAGCGCCGAAACTTTTTCACCGAGACTTGCCAAGTCATCAGAGACTTTGTCGCACGCGCGCTTGGTGTCGCAGAAAACTACGGTCTGACCGCCAGCGCGAGCCATTGCGGCAATCACCCGATTTTTATCCATGTGGTGAACGCCAAGAAATAAGTGGCGCATCGTGCCGACTGTGTCGGTTGGTGCATCAATGCTTACTTCATTTGGTGTTTTCATATATCGCTTGACAAGGGTTGCAACTTGCCCATCAAGAGTCGCCGAAAACAACATTGTTTGATGCTCTTTTGTGACGTGGCGTAGAACCCACTCGACTTGCGGCATGAAACCTTCGTCGGCCATTCGGTCTGCTTCGTCAAGAACAATGACCTCAACTTCGCTGAGATCGGCCTCACCAGTTTTCATCAGATCGATTAGTCGCAGTGGCGTGGCAATGATGACTTCAACACCACGCGCAAGTTGCTCGACTTGTTTTTCGCGCGCCGCCCCGCCGTAAATCGCCACGACTTGAACGCCACAATGCACAGCGATCGGCGCCAGAACATCGGTGACCTGCACAGCGAGTTCGCGAGTCGGCACGAGCACGACGCCACGCGGTTTTCTTGGCGAGGCCTTTTGAGTAACACGCTCGATGATCGGCACACCAAAAGCCAAAGTCTTGCCCGAGCCGGTGCGGGCCCGACCGCAGAGATCTTGACCCGTCAGCGCAACTGGAATCGCCTCGGTCTGAATCGCGAACGGAGCAGCGAAGCCCGCCGCAGCCAAACCAGCGTCAACTCTGGCGCTGACGCCGAGAGCGAAAAAGCCTGTCGGGGTCTGCACGGCCGCACGCGTATTCGAGCTCGAGCCGATATTTCCACTGGCATTTTCAGTTGACTCGCCTGCTGGGCGCGAAGACTGCGGACGACGGGGCGACTGTGGTGCGCCGCGCCGCGATTTGGGGTCAGACATGTGAACTCTCAGACTACCAACCTGAGTTCACTGACTCGTGAGTCAGTTTTGGCTGACCACTCAGACAGTAGACAAACTGTGACGAGGTGTGTAGGGTCAAAAATTGTGTTTAACGAAACTACAGATCAGATTCTTCTTGACGAGCCACTCTTCAGTGGTCGCAAAGGCATCGTCTATAACTGGCAAAATTTATTGTTGCCGTCTGCAACTGTTTTCGAAGCATCACTTCAAACACTTCTAAACGCTGGCAAGGACGACTCCGCCCCGCGATACGCGTGAACGCGCAAGCGCGCCCGACTCGGGTGCTTGTTCTGGGTTGTGGTTCGGTTGCGCAGTGCGTAGTACCGCTTTTAATTCGTGATCTAAAACTCGAGCCAAGTTCAATAACGATTGTTGACTTTGTCGACAATCGTCATCGCGTTGCAGACTCTCTCGCCAAAGGAGTCAAATACGAAATCGGTCAGGTGACTCGCGAGAATCTCGACAGTTTTCTTTCGACCCGTGTTTCAGAAGGCGAAATTTTATTAGACCTCGCCTGGAATATCGACGGCCCAACAATTCTTGAATGGTGTCGAATTCGTGGCGTTCGATATCTAAATACAAGTGTTGAATTGTGGGACCCTTACTACGACATGGCGGCAACAAAGCCGCTTGATCGCACGCTGTATGTGCGCCATCAATCAATCCGCAAAATGATTGCAAAGTGGGGCTCAAACAAAGGGCCAAGTGCAGTTGTTGAACACGGCGCAAACCCTGGGTTGGTTTCACATTTCGCCAAGCAGGCATTGTTCGAAATTTCAAACAAGATCTTGGCCGATGGTCGCGCGGGTTCGCGACAAAGCGCAATTGAATCTGCGCTAGCTACCGAATCTTTTGATCGTTTGGCGATGCTGACCGGCACGCGCGTGATTCACATCAGCGAACGCGACACACAAATAACAAACGAGCCAAAGCGCGTCAATGAATTTGTCAACACTTGGTCGGTTGAAGGCTTCTACGAAGAAGGCGTTGCGCCTGCCGAAATGGGTTGGGGCACGCACGAACGATGGATGCCAGCCAATGCCCACGTTCATGCCGATGATGGCCCGTGCAATCAGATTTGTTTGGCGCAACCTGGCATGGAGACGTGGGTTCGCTCGTGGGTGCCGAGTGGCGAAATTCTCGGAATGATCATTCGTCACGGCGAGAGTTACACGATGAGCAATCACTTGACTGTGCGCGATGAGTCGGGCAAGGCGATTTATCGTCCGACTGTGCATTATTCGTATTGCCCTTCGAACGAAGCGATTAACAGCGTGCTCGAACTTCGCATGCGTAACTGGGAACGTCAGCCTGAACAACGAATCATGAACAACGAAATTATTTCGGGTCGCGACGAATTGGGCGTGTTGTTGCTGGGTCACGACTACACGGGTTGGTGGACGGGCACGAGATTGTCGATCGACGAAGCACGATCAATCGTTGACGGTCAAAGTGCGACGACGTTGCAAGTTGCTGGTTCTGTCATCGCCGCATTTAAGTGGATGGTTGCGAGCCCGAACGAGGGCGTTTGCGTGCCCGATGACTTGCCGTGGAAGTCGGTGTTGGCAGACGCCCGGCCATACATCGGCGAGATTCACAGTGCGCCGACCGATTGGGATCCGCTCAAGACGCGCAACGATTTGTTTCCTGGCTTTGGCAACACGAGTCGGCTTGACTTGACCGACCCATGGCAGTTCAAGAACTTTCTTTCCCCAACACCGAGTTGACCTGCCGCCAAACGGCGTGCTGCATACTGACCGTGCATTTGGCGCTCAGTTGCCATTGCCGCGATTTGCGGGCAGACTAGAGAAGATGATTTCACGAAACGAGCTTCTACTTACGTAACGGCGCAGTCGCATATCACTGCAGCCGCACCCTCTGAGCCAAAAGGCCCAGGGGGTTTTCTTTTTACCAAACTTAAACCGAAACGAGAAACAAAATGCCACCAAAGCCAACTCAGCCTCGCAAGATGGAATTCGAGAAATATTCGCATGCAGTGCCACTCGTTCTCGCCGACCGCACATGGCCAAATCGCATCATTGATAAAGCCCCGCTGTGGTGTTCGGTTGACTTGCGCGACGGCAACCAAGCGTTGATCGACCCGATGGACCCAGAACGCAAACTGCGAATGTTCAAGACACTTGTGAAGATGGGCTTCAAAGAAATTGAAGTTGGGTTTCCTTCAGCGAGTCAACCTGATTACGACTTCGTGCGGTTGCTGATCGAACAAGATTTGATTCCTGAAGACGTGACGATTCAAGTCTTGGTGCAATGTCGCCGTGAGTTGCTCGAGCGAACATACGAGTGTCTTGTTGGTGCGCCGCGCGCAATCGTGCACTTTTACAACTCGGTCAACCCGTTGCAACGTCGCGTTGTATTTGGTCTCGATAAAGCTGGCGTTGTCGAGATTGCAACGAGTGCGGCCAAGATTTGTCGCGAACTCGAGAGCAAACTTGTCGGCACGGCAGTTCGTTACGAGTATTCTCCAGAGAGTTTTACTTTGGCTGAACCTGATTTCGCAGTTGAGATTTGCGAATCGGTAATGCAAGTAATCGAGCCAACTGTTGACCGCAAGATCGTGTTGAACTTGCCGGCAACTGTCGAGTGCTACTCGCCCAACGTTTATGGTGACGTAATTGAGTGGTTTGGCCGCACGGTGCCACGTCGTGACAAACTCGTGTTGTCGCTGCACCCACACAACGACCGTGGATGCGCGGTTGCTGCCGCCGAATTTGGTGTGATGGCTGGTGCAGATCGCGTTGAAGGCACGTTGTTTGGCAACGGCGAACGCACCGGCAACGTCGACATCATCACCTTGGCGATGAATTTGTTTATGAACGGTGTTGATCCGCAATTAGATATTTCAGATATCGATGCGTTGCGTCGTGATGCCGAATATTGCAACCGATTAGCCGTGCCTGAGCGCCAGCCTTATGCGGGCGATCTCGTCTACACCGCGTTTTCGGGAAGCCATCAAGATGCAATCAAGAAGGGCCTCGACGCGCTGCCAAAGGATTATGACAAGTGGGCTGTGCCATATTTGCCGATTGATCCTAAACATGTGGGTCGCACTTATGAGGCTGTGATTCGCGTGAACAGTCAGTCGGGCAAAGGTGGCGTTGCATATGTGATGCAGACCGAGCACGGCTTTGCATTGCCGCGACGACTTCAAGTTGAGTTCTCAAAGGCGATTCAAAACATCACCGAAGACTCGGGCACAGAAATTGCACCAGACGTAATGTGGTCGGCATTTGAGCGCGAATATTTGACGGCCTCAAAGTTCAAACTCGAGAGCCACGAAATGCGCAGCGACTCAAAGGGCACAACCACAATCAGCGCACAGATGTTGGTCAATGGTGCACCACGCACATTGACCGGCGAAGGCAACGGACCAATTGATGCGTTCGTGCATGCATTGCGCAAAGAGTTCAATGTCGTTTTCGACGTGAAAGATTATGTTGAACACGCTTTGAGTCAAGGCTCTGAAGCAATGGCTGTTGCGTACATCGAAGGCGCCGATGCCGAAGGCAATGTGCGTTGGGGCGTCGGCACCGACCCGAGCACAATCACAGCATCGCTGCGCGCGGTGCTTTGCGCGTTTGACCGACAAGGCATTGCTAAATAATTATTGCGATCAACTAGTGTCGCAAATATGAAGGTCAGCGTGAATTTTGATAATTGTGCTTCAACCGGTGCGTGCACACAAATGTGCCCTGATGTTTTTGAGATTCGCAATGACGGCTTCTTGTATGTGTTGAATGAAAACCCGCCCGAAGAGTTGCGCGAGGCTGTTACTGCCGCAGAAGAAATTTGTCCAACTGGTGCGATCACCATTGAGCAATAGTTAGCCCGTGAGTTTTTACAAGCGACTTGACTCTGCGTGGACGCGCAGTGGCTCGATGCTGTGTGTCGGGCTTGACCCAGATGTTGCTCGGTTTCCTCAAACTTTGCGAGGCGATGTAAACAACATCGAGAAGTTCTGTAAAGAAATTGTGGATGCAACCGGTGATTTAGTCTGCGCATTCAAACCGCAGATCGCATATTTTGCAGCCGTCGGCGCCGAGAAGCAACTTGAAAACATCTGCGAATACATTCGTGCGCGGTTTCCTGATGTTGTGTTGATTTTGGACGCCAAGCGTGGCGACATCGGCGACACAGCCGCGCTTTATGCGCGTGAGGCTTTCGAGCGGTACGGCGCCGATGCCGTAACCGTCAACCCATATCTCGGCACCGACAGCCTCGAGCCATTTCTTTCGACGCCAGGCAAAGGCACCATTGTTTTGTGCCGCACGTCTAATGCGGGTTCAAGCGAGTTTCAGTCGCTTCAAGTCAGCGGCGAAGCGCTTTACTTGCGTGTTGCTCGCACCGCTGCAGAAACCTGGAGCAAAATCGGCGAGTGCGCCCTAGTTGTTGGTGCCACCTACCCCGCTGAACTCGCCCAGGTGCGTTCAATCGTCGGAACGATGCCGATTCTTGTGCCAGGTATCGGCGCACAAGGTGGCGATGTCGACGCCGTCGTTCGCGCCGGCGCCAGCACCCCAGATTCTTCAACCGCCTCGCAATCGACCAACACTTCCGCGACTTCTCGTCGTGGACTCGTTATAAATTCGTCTCGCGCAATTCTCTACGCAAGCGACGGCGCCGACTTTGCTGCCGCGGCGCGAAAAGTTGCGCTCACCACGCGCGACGCGATCAACGCCGCAGGTTAATCTTCGGCGAAAATTACTTCGTCAAGCAGCACCTGATAGTTCGGCTTGCCGTCAGTGCGCGAAGTCAGATACTTGCGTTTATACGACTCGTACTTGGCGTGGTCAATCACCATCGCCTCCCGCAAATCTTGCTCTGTATATTCGCGATCAATATTAAAAATCCTCGCCCCCGTCTCGGTTGCGATATTCGCTATTAGCGACGCCTTGTACTGGTCGCGTCCATTTTGAATCTGATTCGAAGTGACCAGAATCAGCGGCTTTGCGAAAGCGACCGCATAACTGATCGAAGTGCTGTTTGTGGCAATTACTAGAGAAGCATTTTTGACAAGTTCGGGAGTCTTGCCACCAACTGATGATCGACCGCCAAACATTGGTTGATGATCACGCCCAACATGCTTCGGGTGAATTGCAATTTCTACTTTATTTTTTAACTCCCCCTCGACAAACCCAAAAAACTTATCGAGTTTTGGATACCAATCTTGCCCGTCAACTTGCTCAACTATTTTTTCAATGACTTCATCACGTGGAAAGCCCGGAAAACCAGTATCAAGATAGACAGCTGTCAACTTTGATGCATCACGAGAAAATGACAAGTAGAGACTATTTGAAAAGTCAGATGAGTTCGCAAGAACTCGCTTTGTTGATCGTGGATAATCTCGTCGCACTCGATCTACTTCTTCTGTCCCCCCAACCACGACTTTGTTTGGCATAAAAATTAATAACAAGTTGCGTCTAAAAAAGTGAAGGGCTTTCTTAAGCGACTTTGGCAAGTCACGACGCTCAGGATCAAGTCTGAAGTCAGAAAACGGAACACCGCCGGTAGAAAAACCAACAACACTTGCGCGGGAGCGACGAAGTGTCGCGCAAATCAGTGTTGACTTCAAGTTGATTGGTCGCACGTGGTTAAAGACGATTGCGTTTTCAGAGATTTTTTTAAACTCCTTGCGCCATTCTTTGAGCGACGCAAACCGCTTAACGGCTGGATTCTCAGATTGATTTGCATATGCTGCGCCAAACTCTGGCGTCAGTGCGTCAATCAGTTCATGAACATGAATCTCTACATGCGGCGCAAGAAAGTCGAGCTCAAATCTTTGCCAATCAAAGTCTCTAAACCTATAAGGCCAAATTACAATTAGTTTTTTCTTACCCACAATGTTGAACGGTCAAGAAATTTCTTTGGGCTTAATAGAACCCTTCGGCATACCAGTTACCGGCATCTGCATATATTCGGCAAAATCCTTGAATCTCTCAGTAGTTTCTGGATCGTCAAATAGCAATACTTGTTTCCAAAATTGGCTTTCGTGCCATGGGCCAGCGAAGTGCAAAAAATAGCTCGAGAAAAGGCTTGCCTCTATACATTTCTTGACCAAGTCCAGATTTTTGCGATTTGCCTCGTCATACAGAAACGAATACTTCCATGCAACTTCGTAGATCCAAATTGCTTGAAACCGATAATCCAACCATTCATCTAAATTTTTCGATTGAATCAAGTAATTAAAGTGAAGCTCTTCTCCACCAGAGTCTGGAGTAACTACTGTGTCATCAAACTCATTGAAGAAGTTTGTAATTACGTCTGAATGATGTTCGGGGCTGAAGATGAAGACACCCGTACAGGCGTAATCATTTTGAGGCTCAAGAGATGAGAATTCAAACAATTGCTCGATTGATGCAAACAAAATTGAGTCAAGTGGATATGTGGATGACAAGTACCTGTTTCTTAAGAACGCAACTCTCCTCAAAACTTCTTGCCTGTCATAAGGCATTCGCTTCATTTGCGAAATCAAGCCCACCTTTGTCTCATCATGGCCATCAAAAATATTTGGACTGAATGGATTGATTATTACATCCGTATCGAGATGGCAAACACTTTTAATTTTCAAGTCTGACTCTCGTAAAACTTTAGGAATTAACAACTTTTGCCAAAAAGGATTCTTAAATTTTGGGTCTGATTTAGCGATGAGGTGATCGTCGAACAAGATGAGGCCGAGGTCGTGGCGGTGGCAGTACATTTCCCA
>ENA-OUVC01000700-OUVC01000700.1-marine-metagenome-genome-assembly--contig:-NODE-700-length-21285-cov-3.934553_pt1 | contig 21285 bp, 16 predicted proteins | sample MGYA00248622_ERZ508571 | MGnify/ENA primary metagenome ERZ508571 (study PRJEB26236, sample SAMN06267175) | marine metagenome | isolation source: Columbia River Estuary | place: USA:Columbia River Estuary... | reverse complement strand
CTTGAAGTACGTGAATATCAACGGCGGGCTGACTATCTGCTGCAGTAGAGAAAACTTCCGATTTTTTCGTTGGAATAGTCGTATTCGCCTCAATAAGTTTCGTGAATACACCGCCCATTGTTTCGATTCCTAATGATAACGGAATAACATCAAGTAATAATACATCTTTAACTTCACCGGTAAGTACACCTCCTTGAATTGCAGCACCTACTGCTACCACTTCGTCTGGATTTACCCCTTTAGATGGAGCCTTTCCAAAAAACTTTTCTACAGCGTCTTGAATGATTGGAATACGTGTTGATCCACCTACCAAGATTACTTCGTTAATGTCTTTCGGACTTAATCCTGCATTTTTTAATGCGGAACGACATGGTGCAATCGTACGTTCAACGATTTCTGAAATCAATTGCTCGAATTTTGCGCGCTGTAAGGTTCTAACCAAGTGTTTTGGAATTCCATTCACCGGCATGATATACGGTAAGTTGATTTCACTCGATGTAGTTGATGATAATTCGATTTTAGCTTTTTCTGCTGCTTCTTTTAATCGTTGAAGAGCCATAGGGTCTTCTCTAAGGTCAATTCCCTCTTCACTTTTGAATTCGTCCGCCAACCAGTTAATGATTGCGTTATCTACGTCGTCTCCTCCAAGGTGGGTGTCTCCGTCGGTAGAAAGCACTTCAAACACACCGTCTCCAAGTTCAAGGATGGAAACATCATGTGTTCCGCCACCGAAATCGAAAACAACGATTTTTTGATCGATACCTTTTTTGTCTAATCCATAGGCAAGAGCTGCTGCAGTTGGTTCGTTAATGATTCGTTTGATTGTTAATCCAGCGATTTCACCAGCTTCTTTTGTTGCTTGCCGTTGGGCATCATTAAAGTATGCAGGCACGGTAACAACAGCCTCCGTTACTTCGGTTCCTAAATAGTCTTCTGCGGTTTTTTTCATTTTTTGCAAAATGATTGCAGAAATTTCTTGTGGAGAATATAGGCGATCATCAATTTTAACTCGTGGCGTATTGTTATCCCCTTTAACTACCTCATATGGAACACGCTTTGTTTCTGCGACTGAATCGTCGTAGCTGCTTCCCATAAATCGCTTAATCGAGTAGATTGTTTTTGTTGGATTTGTAATGGCTTGACGTTTTGCTGGGTCTCCAACTTTTCGTTCGCCTCCATCTATAAATGCAACTACAGATGGCGTTGTTCTTTTTCCTTCAGAGTTTGTGATTACCACTGGCTCATTTCCTTCCATGACCGATACGCAAGAGTTCGTCGTACCTAAGTCAATTCCAATTATTTTTCCCATGTTAACTTTTGTTTTTTAAATGTTGACTCCTCCCTGTTTTCAATATATGTGCCACGCCAAGTTATCTTGCAATATCATGACAAAGGGAGTGGTATAGGGAAGTTTATCGTGACGATTTGGCAGAATCCTATGGGATTACGCGGAGATTTATGCCGTTTTAGCAAATTTTGATTTGGTGGATAACCAAGCCATCGGGAAATATGCTAAACTTAGGTCAAGCATATCAAACCACCACGGGGCATTAATCATATATACAGCCATGACACCACCAATAAAAAACAACAAGCCAATAGAATATACAACCCACTTGGCATGTGTTCTAACAAGTAATAGAGCTACCAAACAACCGCTTAAGGTACCAATTGCATGGGCTAAAAAAGGGAAGATGTAATATTTGACAGGGAGTTCATAAAAGGCTTTCATTCCTTCAGGAGTATTAAGATTTACTCCGTTAGGATAGGGGAATATTTTCATTCCTAGTTCAATAAAACTACCATTTACCATGGCTCCTACAAATAGTCCCAGGAGTAATCCAAGAATTATTCGAAGGACGTTCATTATAAATGAATTACTTCGCCATAAGCTGCCGCTGCCGCTTCCATTATGGCTTCGGACATGGTAGGGTGTGGGTGAACCGTTTTAATAAGGTCCATTCCAGTTGTTTCTAATTTACGAACAGCAACGATTTCAGCAATCATTTCTGTAACGTTTGCACCGATCATGTGAGCTCCGAGTAATTCACCATATTTCGCATCAAAGATCAATTTTACAAAACCATCCTTAGCCCCAGCTGCACTTGCTTTTCCTGAAGCAGAGAAAGGGAATTTACCAATTTTAATTTCTCGTCCAGCTGCTTTAGCTGCCTTTTCTGTCATTCCAACAGAGGCAACTTCTGGTGAGCAATACGTACATCCAGGAATGTTTCCGTAATCCAATGGCTCAGGGTGATGTCCAGCCAATTGCTCAACACAAATGATTCCTTCTGCTGAAGCAACGTGTGCTAAGGCAGGGCCAGGCACTAAATCCCCAATGGCATAATACCCTGGAATATTCGTTTGATAGAATTCATTCACAGGGATTTTCCCCTTGTCCTGAATAATACCAACGTCTTCTAATCCTAGTCCTTCAATGTTTGCTTGTATACCAACGGCGGAGAGTACCACATCACATTCAATCTTTTCTTCTCCTTTTGCAGTTTTAACAGTAACTACGCATCCTTTTCCTTTGGTGTCAACGCCTTCTACCGAGGCTTCTGTCATTATTTTTATGCCCGATTTTTTGAAGGATTTTTCTAACTGTTTCGATACTTCTTCATCTTCTACCGGTACGATGTTTGGCATATATTCTACAATCGTTACCTCTGTACCCATGGCATTATAAAAATATGCAAATTCAACTCCTATGGCTCCAGATCCAACTACTACGAGTTTCTTTGGTTGTTTTGCTAAGGTCATTGCTTGACGGTATCCAATGATTTTTGTCCCATCTTGTGGGAGATTTGGTAATTCTCTAGAGCGTGCTCCGGTTGCAATGATTACCCCTTTTCCAGCAGTATAGGTGGTGCTTTTACCTGCCTCATCGATTACTACTACTTGTTTTCCTGGTGCTACAGTTGCAGTGCCTTTAATTACATCGATTTTATTCTTTTTCATTAAAAACTGGATGCCATTACTCATGCCATTGGCTACATCGCGTGAACGTTTAACCACCGCATCAAAATCTGCACTAGCATCCTTCACATTGATTCCATAATCAGAAGCATGTTTTAGATATTCAAATACCTGTGCACTTTTCAGTAAGGCTTTGGTTGGAATACATCCCCAATTTAAGCAGATTCCTCCTAAGGATTCTCGCTCAATAATCGCAGTTTTCATTCCCAATTGAGATGCTCTGATGGCTGTTACATATCCGCCTGGTCCACTTCCAATAACTATAAGGTCGTAATTCATATCCATTAATTTGAAGACAAAATTAAGGAAAATAGATGAATGCACGAATATGCTATGGCTGTCTACTTGTTTTTACTGAAAGAATAAAAAGGATGGAACTAATTACAAAAGGCACACCGGATAAAATGACCCAAAGGTTTGCACTAAGGAAGCCGGCAAGGAATATAAAAACAATTAATAAAAACAAGCCGATAATTCCGAGGTAAACAGGACCAACTTTGGGTATGATTAATCCGAAGGTGATTATTATTACTTGACTTAATAAAGGTATAATAATGAGCGGGTGTATAACCTGAGCTGGATCGGAACATAATTTTTTAATGATTTCCCATTCGATTTGAAATAAAAATGCATGGTTTTCACCGCCCCAATTTAAATATGGAATAAGGGATGACATAAGAATCAAACTTGAAATAAACCGTATTTGAGCGTGTTTAGAATTATTTAAGAAGTTCATAACGCCTTTATCTAAATGTTTGGTTTTAATTATTCGTCATCAAGATGCAGAATATGTAGTAGCCTATGAATGATTGGTGCCATAAAGAGTGCAGTAATGCTTAGAAAAGCTACGCCGCTATATAACGCATAAAATGAAGAAAATAATTTGGCTGCTGTGGTTTTCATTTCAATAACCGGTCCCATTCCCGTTAAAATTAATGAGGCCATATGAAAAGCATCAATCCAGGAAGTTTCTCCAATGTAATGATAGCCTAAAACGCCAATCATTAAAGAAAACAATATTAAAATAGTGGTTAAGCAGATGTACCAAAACATTCGTTGGAAAAACGTTTTGTAGGACGCTAATTTTTGTTTCTTTGATTCCATTAGCAGGTCATTTTTTTTCAATCGTTGATTTTATTTTCGAAGTAGAATTTTGTATCATTGATTTGGTGTATTCCAAGGCCAATAGGGATTAATTGTACTCGATTCTTCCTTCCAAATCGATTCTTCCTTTTTTAAGTGAATTCGCTTGTATAACCTTTGCGTATTATGGAAAAGCGTATCAGAAGGTTTTATGTACACCTTGCTTAGCTTTAATTCGATAGTATTTTTTTGTTCATTCACATGCGTCAACCGTATGTTTTTTGACCCATAAGTTAATGCCCATTCCTTTATAGATTGGATATATTTTTCAGGAGTTTTGCTACTCAGTACTACAGATTCTAACCGTATTGAATCTCTAAAGTGAATAATGTAAGTTTGCGCTAATTGGTTTTTTACACAGCCACTTGCCTCGCTGGGGTTAATGTACTCAATTGTATAACCCTTCCGATGTTGCTTAACAATTTCCTTTTGATACACATAACAATCAGATTCATCCATAAATTGTTCATGGAATGCGATTTCTTCTTGGCAAGCACCCAATAAAAGCGTTAAAAAGAGTAGGCGGAAATGCATGGGGTAAAGGTATGGTTTCCTAGGTAAGACTGCAACTTGGACAAATCCCTGATATGGTTAAGAATAACTCTTTTATTTGGTAAGAATCTGGAAGCGAAACTTGAATCAGCTGTTCTTCTAAACATTCGATTTTTTTGCATTCTGTGCAACTAAAATGTAAATGATCGTGGGTATGGCCATGATCTTCATGGCAGCTATTACAGCCAGCATAATTTATTGTGCCATCAATATTTACAATTTTATGGATTTTATTTTCTCTTACAAGTCTGTCTAATATGCGATAAACGGTAACGCGGTCACACATGCCCTGAACACGATTGAAAATTTCAGGCTGACTCAGTGCATAACCCGAAAAGTTGATTTCGTTCAAAACAGCTTGTTTCGCTTTGGTGTTTCGTGGGGTTGACATTTTTTTATTTTAATGCAACAAAATTGCAATTAATTTTTATATTTGCAAAACGCAACAGTGTTGCATTAAATAATATTGGATGAAAAATTGGTTGTTTTCCTTAGGAGTTATTTTTCTTTTTGGTTCTTTTTACGGTCAGCAATTAACAATTGAAGTGGTTGATTCAATTCGTAATGTACCGCTGTCAAATGCGACGGTTTATTGTGTTGAGTTTGATCAAACCATGCTTACTAATACGAATGGGAAAAGTGTATTTTCAATAACTACCAAAAATTGCATTGATGTTAAAGTGATGTTGCAGGGATATCGAAGTGCTTTTTTTACAGTTTGCGAGGGGAAAAGCAATGTGAAAGTAATGTTAATACCGGTTCACTTGGATATGCATGAAGTAACGGTTTCTTCTGGAGTGCTAATACAATCCAATAAAAACCCTTTTCATATAGAATCTCAGAAAATGTCTTCCCTTGGAGTGATTTCGAATTTAACACTCGGGGAAGCTTTGGCAAAAATACCGGGTGTCTATAATGCGGCATTGGGGAATGGTATCTCAAAACCTGTAATTCGTGGTATGCAGGGTATGCGTGTTGTAACCTTGTTGAATGGGTTAAGGTTAGAAGGACAGCAATGGGGTGGTGATCACGGAATTGGAATTACAAGTCTTGGTGTTTCTGCCGTTGAAGTTATTAAAGGTCCTGCTAGCTTATTATATGGTGCAGATGCCTTAGGGGGAGTTGTCTATTTAGTGGATGCCCCATTTGCTCCTTCCAATGCACGTTCAGTTGAATTTCAATCAGAAGGTTTTTCTAATACGCTAGGGGGTAGGGCTCAATTGATTTACAAAGAATCTTACCGTAAATTCCGTTGGTTCATGGCTTCTACTTATTCCAATCACGCTGACTTCCAATTACCTTCAGGTAAGTTTGCAAAGAATTCGAGGTTTCATGATTTGGGAGCCAAAGTTAATTTGTCATATACCGGCAAGCGAAGTTTGTATTCCTTGCGTTACACTGCCAGTCATTCTGTGGTGGGTATTCCAGGACATACGCATGATTCTTTAGCTACACCAATGACTTTTCAGGTGTCTGAGCGCGCCAGAATGTATGAGTTGCCAGCTCAGTTTTTTCAGAATCATCTGATTCAAGCCAGTGCCAATTTTTATAGGGATAAATCAGATGTATTGTTAATGTACGGTACAACACTGAATCGTTTAATTGAATTTGACGAGAAGGTTACGATTCCTTCCTTGAGTATGTCTTTATTAAATCATTTGGCACAGTTGAAGTGGCAATTGAAGTGGAATAAAACGGCTAAGCTAACCACTGGGTTGCAAGCTATGACCCAAGATAACGCTAATGCTGTAAATGCTACTGATACCTTGATTCCTAACGCTCAATCTGTTGATTTAGGGGGGTATGTTAGTCTCAATTACGCGTACAAAAAATGCAACATACAGGCAGGAATTCGTTATGATCGCAGAACGATATTTGGGATAGATTTACCTGGCCAGAAAAACATTAGTTTTAATGCGTTAAATGGAAGTGTGGGAGCGGTATTCAGTTCGGAGAAGTTTGTTTGGCGTACCTCATTATCTACGGGATTTCGCGCGCCTCACTTAACAGAATTGTTTTCAAATGGTTATCATCATGGAGCATTGAGGTATGAGGTGGGAGATGCTGCGTTAGTTCCTGAAAAAGCAAGCCAATTAGATTTTACCTTGGAATGGAATCAAGCACATGGTGCGTTAGTATTTAATCCGTTCGTAAGTTACATTAGGGATTATATCTATTTGGAGCCGATGGGGATGCTGTTTGATGGGATTCCGGGATATCGCTATGTTCAAAACAATGAAGTGCTTTTTTCTGGAGTAGATCTTTCATATCATGTGCATCCACATTTTGCTCATGGCTTGCATTGGGAGGTTTCATTATCATACCTTCATGTCAGTGCCCTTGGCGATAGTTCGGTATCAATGATTCCTCAACCACGATTGCAAAATGTACTTAGGTATGAATTCGATGAAAACAATGTGTTCCGTTTGAAAGAGGTGAATGTACAATCCACCGTAATGGGCCCCCAAAATAATGTGGCTTATCTCGAAACCTCATCCAAGGGCTATCATGTACTTGATTTTTCATTGGTTTTTGCCTTTGGTAAAACCGATCAATTTACCGTAAAAGGGGGGTGTAGAAATGTACTTAATGCCACGTACATCGACCATTTATCCCGTTTAAAAAATATACAAATGCCATTTCCTGGTAGAAACTTCTTTCTAGGTATCGGGTATAATATAACTAGTAACCTTAAAAACAAATCATATGAAAAGTAAATTGGTTCTTTTGTCTGTCCTTTGCGTTGCTGCATTTTCTTTGGGTGCATGTAAGAAAAATAAATGTGCTGATTGTCATTATGACAAAGCAGGTGCAGAAATTGAATTGGGCGAGAAGTGCGGTGATGAAATGGAGACCTTGGAGGCGAATGGGTACACAGATTCTACAGGAAACTACATCGTTCATTGTGGTCATTAATCTCCATTCATAGCATGTTGAGTAAATCCGGGAAACCGGATTTTTTTGTTAATAAAGTTGGATTTGTTTCTTGTGAAATTCCCTGATTGGCTGAAAGATATTCCGTACTTTTGTCCTTGAAATTTATCATGGAAAATACTCTACAAAAAGAAGCAACGCTAACCCAGGCCAAAGAACTAGGTTTGTTAGCAGAAGAATTCGAGCAAATTAAAGGAATTCTAGGTCGAACCCCCAATTTTACAGAAACTGCGATTTACTCGGTAATGTGGTCAGAGCATTGCTCATATAAAAATTCAATTCTTTGGTTAAAAACACTGCCTAAGGATGGTCCGCATATGTTGGTTAAAGCTGGTGAAGAAAATGCTGGATTAGTAGATATTGGTGACGGTTTGGGGTGTGTATTTAAAATTGAATCTCATAACCATCCCAGTGCGTTAGAGCCTTATCAAGGAGCAGCAACCGGAGTAGGGGGGATAAATCGTGATATTTTCACCATGGGCGCACGTCCAATTGCACAATTAAACTCATTGCGTTTTGGTAATTTAGATTTGCCTCGAACCAAATGGTTAGTTAAAGGGGTGGTTAAAGGAATTGGCGACTACGGAAATGCGTTTGGAATTCCAATAGTTGGAGGTGAAGTGTTTTTCGATGATTCGTACAATACAAACCCCTTGGTGAATGCATTTTCAGCAGGTATTATTGATACAAAACGTATTATCTCTGCTACTGCGAAAGGTCCGGGTAATCCAGTATTTATTGTGGGTTCTGCCACAGGTAAAGATGGAATCGCGGGTGCGGCTTTTGCTTCAAAAGATATTACCGAAGATTCTGCGAATGACTTACCGTCTGTTCAAGTAGGGGACCCTTTTATGGAAAAGTTACTGCTTGAAGCGACAATGGAATTGTCTCAAACAGATGCGATTGTAGGTATGCAAGACATGGGGGCTGCAGGAATTACATGCTCTACAACAGAAATGTCTGCGGCAGGAGGTGTAGGAATGGAGATTTATTTGGATAAAGTTCCTACAAGACAAGAAAACATGTTGCCGTATGAAATTTTACTTTCCGAATCTCAGGAGCGAATGCTAGTTGTAGTTCATAAAGGGAAAGAACATGTAGTAAAATCTATTTTTGATAAATGGGATTTGCATGCAGAAGAGATTGGTCATGTTACAGATACCGGTAAAATCCGATATTACATGCACGGCGAATTAGTGGGTGATGTGCCAGCTGAATCCTTGGTACTTGGCGGTGGTGCACCCCAAAATAAGCGTGAATATTCTGAGCCAGCCTACTATGCTGAAGCAAAGAAATTTAATCCAGATACTATACCAGTTCCTTCAGATCTTAAAGCGGTAGCATATCAAATGTTGGGCTTGCCAAACATTGCCTCAAAACGTTGGGTATATGAGCAATATGACTCTATGGTAGGTACAGTTAATATGTCCACTAATGCACCATCAGATGCCGGCGTAGTTTCTATTAAAGGTACGAATAAAGCACTTGCAATGACCGTGGATTGTAATTCGCGCTACGTGAATTCTGATCCAGAAATAGGTACGATGATCGCTGTTTCTGAAGCGGCAAGAAACATTACGGTTTCGGGAGGTATTCCATCCGCTGTTACGAATTGTTTGAATTTTGGAAATCCTTACAATCCGGAAAGCTATTGGCAGTTTGTTGGTGCTATCAAAGGAATGAGTGCTGCATGCATCAAATTTTCTACCCCAGTTACTGGAGGTAATGTTTCCTTCTACAATCAATCGGTAATCGCAGGAAAAGAAGTTCCAGTTTTTCCTACGCCAACCATTGGTATGATTGGGCTCTTGGAGGATAAGGATAAAAAAATGACGCTTGATTTTAAAGAGAAAGGGGATTTAATTTATTTGGTTGGGAATTATTCTGATGATATGGGATCTTCTGAGTATTTAGCTTCTATTCAAGGTGTAAAACTTTCACCAGTTCCACGCTTCGATTTGGATGAAGAGTTCAAGATGCAGCAAACCATCAAAGAACTAATAGCACAAAACTTAATAAACGCGGCACATGATGTTTCTGACGGGGGGCTTTTCGTTACGTTAGCAGAAATGGGCTTTCCACGAGGACTCGGATTTGATATCGAAACAGACATGGACATTCGCACCGATGCCTTTTTATTTGGTGAAGGACAAGGAAGAGTAGTGGTTACTTTACCTGAAGATAAACGGGATGCGTTTAGTGAGTTCAAAAAATCGTGTGATACGAATATCATTCTATTGGGGCACGTAACCAAAGGTAAAATGCAAATAGATTTGCAACCATTTGGTTTTATCGATGAGGCACGCGATATTTACATGAATGCACTTGGTGCAAAAATCGAATCTTAATGGAATATAATACAACACGTGGTAAACTGATTCTACCTGAATATGGTCGTAATGTGCAGAACATGATTGCACATGCGATGGAAATTTCGGATAGAAAAGAACGTAACCGCGCTGCACAAGCCATTATTGAAGTGATGGGACAATTAAACCCTCACCTGCGTGATGTGGATGATTTTCGCCATAAATTATGGACTCATCTTTTTGTGATGTCCGATTTTAATTTGGAAGTTGATTCGCCGTATGAAATACCCAAAGCTGAATCACTTCAGGAAAAGCCTAAGTTAATGGCTTACCCGAAAAGCAAGATTAGATATGGTCATTATGGTAAATACACGCAGGAAATTTTAGAATCAGCCAAAGAAATAACTAAAGCGGATGAACGTGATTATTTGAAGACCACCATGGCCAATTTCATGAAAAAACAATTCCTGTCTCACAACAACGATACGGTTGAAAATCATGTGATTGCTGATCAATTAAAAGAACTTTCCAAAGGAGATTTAGTGCTGGAAAATCCAGACGAGCTCATGAATACCAATGTCCTATTGCGGTCTATGGGAATAGGGAATAACAATAACAAAAAGTTTAGCAAGAATTTTAAGCAAAAACAAAAGAAAAAAAATTTTAAAAAGTAATGGCATCTTTTGAAATTCACGGCGGTAAACCTTTAAAAGGTGAATTGCATCCTCAAGGAGCAAAAAATGAGGCACTTCAGGTGTTATGTGCTCCACTATTAACAGCTGAAAAAGTAACCATCTCCAATGTGCCAGACATTATTGATGTAAATAAACTGATTAGTTTGTTGCAAACGATGGGGGTTAAGGTTGAAAAGGTTGAAAAAGGTACTTATATTTTTCAGGCTAAAGAGATTGATTTAGCGTATTTGGAAACCGAAGATTTTAAAAAACGTGCTTCTGCGCTTCGAGGTTCGATTATGATCGTTGGCCCGCTATTGGCAAGGTTTGGTAAAGGATTTATTCCAAAACCAGGAGGAGACAAAATTGGCCGTCGAAGATTGGATACGCATTTCGAAGGATTTACACTTCTTGGTGCTAAATTTAATTATGATGCTGGTGAGCATTTCTATTCCATTGAAGCAAAGAAATTAAAAGGGACATACATTCACCTTGATGAGGCTTCTGTTACTGGAACAGCAAATATTCTAATGGCTGCTGTGTTGGCTGAAGGTAAAACAACCTTTTATAACGCTGCATGTGAGCCTTACATTCAGCAATTGTGCAAGATGCTTAATTCCATGGGCGCTAAGATCGAAGGTATTGGATCGAATCTTTTACATATCGAGGGGGTTAAGGAGTTAAAAGGATGTTTTCACCGTATTCTTCCCGATATGATTGAAATAGGAAGTTTCATTGGGTTGGCTGCAATGACTCAATCGGAAATTACGATTAAAGATGTGAGTTGGGAAAACTTGGGTATTATTCCAAATGTATTCAGAAGGTTGGGAATTAAGTTGGAACGAAGAGGGGATGATATTTATATTCCTGCCCAGGATTCTTATGAAATAGATACGTTTATTGATGGTTCCATCTTAACCATTTATGATGCACCATGGCCAGGGTTTACACCGGATTTACTTTCTATTATTTTAGTTGTTGCTACCCAAGCTAAAGGGTCTGTATTGATTCATCAAAAGATGTTTGAGTCTCGGTTGTTCTTTGTGGATAAATTAATAGATATGGGAGCGCAAATTATACTCTGTGATCCGCATCGAGCTACTGTAATTGGTTTAAACCGAGAGCATCAACTCAAAGGAATCTCCATGACCTCACCTGATATCCGTGCTGGTGTTTCATTGCTTATAGCAGCGCTATCTGCTAAGGGAAAAAGCATTATTCACAACATCGATCAAATTGATCGAGGGTATCAAGACATTGAAATCCGCTTGAATAATATTGGTGCAGATATTCGAAGAATTGGATAATGAAAACTATTCAGCGATTTCTGCCCTTAGCCTTCATTATACTCATTTTTTGCGGGGCGTTCTGTTTTAATCGATCAGAAGAGGTAGTTGTAACTCCTAAAGGGATAGCGCCGGATATTGTCTTGAAATCTCCCAAAGGAAAGAAGCTTACATTATCCAAATTAAAAGGGAAAATGGTGCTTGTGGACTTCTGGGCCTCTTGGTGTGGACCTTGCCGTAAAGAAATGCCTAACGTAGTAGAGGCATACACTAAATACCGTAAAAAGAAATTTATAAATGGTAAAGGGTTTACAGTTTTTAGCGTCTCCTTAGATCGTGAATCCTCCGCTTGGAAGGATGCCATTAAATCGGACGGGATGGTTTGGAAATACCACGGGATTGATGAAGGAAATAAAATTTCAAACCTCTACGGAGTATATTCAATTCCCAGTGCGTTCTTAATTGACGGGAATGGAGAGATTGTCGCTAAAGGTGCTGAACTCCGAGGAATAAACCTACATATTACCTTAGATAAATACCTAGAAAATTAAGGCACCCTGTCAAGAACAAACTGTATCAGTTCATTCATTTCCGTTTGATATCCCTCTGAAAAGGTGGTGTTTGGTCGGTTTGCAATACCTAGGCATATCGTTGCACATCGGTGACCTAAAGCTCTGCCAAGGGCAAATAAAGCTGAGCTCTCCATTTCAAAGTTTAGTAGCCTTAAATTGTTCTCACTGAAATACTGAGCTTTCATTTGAATATCGGCAATGCGAGAATCAAGGCGTAATTGCCTTCCCTGCGGACCATAAAATCCTGAACTTGTAATGGTGATTCCGGGAAAACAGCGATCCTCAGTTAATTTGAATGTAAGCGCTGAATCAGCTGCAACAAAGTAAGGCTCTATCGCCTTCGGTAATTGAATGAATTCTTTAATACGTTCGTTCATGAAGTGTTCAGTCTCCGTAAATTCAATATCATAAAAATGTGCTACGTTGTCGAGGCCAAAGGCATGCGTTGATACAATGTAACTGTGCACGGGAATTTGAGGCTGCAAAATACCGCAGGTCCCTATCCGAATTAAATTCAGTGAAGTATGGGTTGGTAGCGAAGTTCTAGAATTAAGATCGATGTTGACTAAGGCGTCCAGTTCGTTAATAGTAATATCAATGTTGTCTGTACCTATTCCAGTTGATATGGCAGAAATTCGCTTTCCTTTATATGTTCCCGTATGACAAACAAATTCTCGATGTTGACTCTTATGCTCAATCGCATCAAAAAAATTAGATATTAAGGATACACGGTCTTGATCACCAACCAAAATTACTGTCTGTGCGACTTGATCTCGTGAAAGGCCTAAATGATATACCTGATGTTGCGCATTTAACGCAAGCTCAGTTGGCGGAAAATGTTTCAAACCATGTAGGATTATATACTACTAAAAACTTTCATTAATATATCAGTAACCCGGGCACCAGGATCCTTTCTAATTTTATTTTCTTCCTTTTCTACCAATTTAAATAAGCCTTGAATAGCTAACTGAGTAACATAGGCATCTAAGTCCGGATTGATTTTTTCGCCACCTGTAAGCGAAACAGCCGTATTGTATTTGGTGATAATTGGATTCCAATAGGATGTTAATTGTACTTTACTCGTAGCATTCTTTACCTTGGGCAAGAACGCAACAGCAAGGCTGTCAGATGTTTTATCTTTTAAGAACTTAGTTGCAGCACCATTTCCGCCCTTCAATATTGCAAATCCATCTTGAATAGACATGTTTAGTATGGCGTTTTTGAAGATAGGTAAGGCTTCTTTGACAGCCTCTTCTGCCGCACGATTCAACGTGGTTTCAAATTTATCCACTTGCCCTTGCATGCCTAGATTAATGGCTTTCTCTTTTACTTTAATCGCATCTGGTGGAAATGGTAGACGGATATCGGGGTTTTTTAAAAATCCATCAAGTACAGAGCTTGAATCTACTGAATTTTTAATCCCAACAGTTAATGCTTCTTTTAACCCTTTTATTACTTCATCGTTCGTAAGTTGAGGTTTAGTTGGTGTTGTATTCCCTGTTGGGAGTGATGAAATATCCACCACGCCACAACCAAATAAAATACTAGTAATGACAAATACGGTTAAAAGCTTTTTCATTCTTATCTTAATACATTTACGAATCCTTGTCTAATTTTCTTGCCATCACTATCACGTTCCTTATACCAAGCTGTCCACGTATAAACACCTGGTTGAACCAATTTCCCTCCATACATACCATCCCATTCACCAGCGGGATCAAACGATTCCCATACGGTTTCACCCCATCGGTTATATACGGTTAAATGAAAGCCCATTTCATCTATACCTTCAACATAAAACCTCCACGTTTGGTTGTGTTCATCATCATCAGGCGTAAAGGTATTCGGCACATAGAAAACGATGTCTGGAATAATTTCTAAAGGCAATGAGATTGAATCAGAACACCCTTGCGCAGTAGTTACCGTTAAGTTTAAATAATATGTTCCAACTACACCTTGCGGGAAGGTAAACATGGCATTTATACCATTGCTTGTGATGCTTTCTGCACCATCACAAGACCATTGCCAATCAACAATGTTTCCTTGAGAATTATCATTCGCTTGAACCGAGGTTTCAAACCAGGTTACAGGGTTGCGTGAAAGTACAAAGTCTGCTGTAGGTAATGGGGTCACTTCAACGATATCCTGTGTGCTATTAGAATAAACACAGCCATAGATGGAGGTTGTAATCATGTTAACACTGTAAAATCCTGGATAAGGGAAGGTATTGGAAAAATTCTGCATCCCCGGAACCGTGTAGGTATCTCCATTGGAGAATGTATAAACGGTAGATGCAATTTCTGCTGCGTTGGAAGAGGTATTCGAAAAATTGAATGAACCAGGCATACAAAGGATAGGGAAATTTGGAGCTATGCTCGGAATGATTGGTGTTGGGAAAGTGATTGTCATACATTGTTGCGTAGTTGGTGATCCACATTGCTCCGAAAGCGTAACACAATATTGTGTAGGTGTGGTAGCTGGATCAACAGTTATAGAACTCGCTGGACCGAATGAATTCCCATTGTTATCTACCCAACTAAATATGTAGGTACTCGAACCTCCAATACCCTGTGCACTTAATGTAATGCTTGCCTCAGGACAAATCATCGTGTCTTGTGTTAGGAAGGATATAGCTAATGCAGGAGGCTCACTAATGTTAAATGTTGTATCTCGCACACATCCATTAGCATCGGTTACAGTAACTGTATGTGGTCCCGCCCCTAAGTCAATTGCCATGTTTGAAACGGAGGCAGAGCCAGTCCAACTGTAAAGGTAACCCGGTGTTCCTTGAGTAACATTCATATTCGCACTACCGTTATTTATACTGTTACAATTTGCGTTAACTACATTGGTTAAATTCAATATCATCCCTGGGATTTCAGTTACAGTAATAGTTACACTTCCTGAACAACCGCTTGGTGTTGCAACGTTACATGTATAGGTTCCAGCTGTTAATCCGGTAGCTGTTTGGGTAGTCTGACCATTACTCCATGTATAGGTAGCACCAGGTGCAGCTGGTATTATGTTAGCTGTAGCCGTACCATCATTACCACCCGGACAACTCACCTGTGTCATGGTAGCAGTATATTGAGCAGGTGTATCTCCAATAACTCCAGTACCTGTGGCCGGACAACCGCTTGCATCTTGGACAGTTACTGAATAGGTGCCAGCTGGGAGGTTGTTCACCGTTTGAGTATTCCCTATGTTTGGTGTCCAAGTATAGGTAAACGGAGGAGTGCCAGCTGTTGGGTTGGCCGTTACAGAACCAATGGATTGAGAACAGATATCATTTGTTGTAGTAACATTTACTGCCGCACCACCGATAGAAATCCATGTGGTGTCATTGGTAATCGAACCGATACTTGCATTACAAGCAGATCCTGAAAGAAAATATCCTGTTGGTCCCGGGGTGGGCACATTGTTTACCACCAGCGTTCCATTATTGTATGGGAATGTTTGTCCGAGCGTATTTTGCCAAATAAAATTTGTTCCAGGACTTGAAACCAATAAATAAGGAATTTGAGCCATAGTATATTGGTTTGTGTTATTAGGAGCTGTTGGTGTGAAACGACGACCATCTTGATTTGCTCCCCAAACTTGATTATTTCTTCCTGGGGTAATGTGAGCTACTGTCATTGGATTATTTTCTGAACCTTGGATGGCCAATCCACTATTCCAACCAGCACAAATGGGTTTATTGCCAATATGTAATTCGAATACATTAGTAGTTTCATACATAATGATTGCCATGTAGTTGCATTGTTGAGTACAACTAAACATCATCACGTTTTTGTACAAAACAACAAATCGTCGGTTTGGCGCAGTTCCAATCATTTGATATTGAATTTGACCACCTAACGACGGATTGATATCCTGATACGTAAGCATGATTGAATTCCGTGCAGAAGTTAATTGCATATTCGGAAGCGGAGGAATACCCCCCAATGACCAAGGACAATATCCATTCGCATTAGCTAAGTTAAATGATACTAACCCGTTGGAACCAATTACACATTGGTTATAATTTTGACCGTAGAAATTAAATGGGAATCCAATATTTACAACCCCTGACCATGAATCGTCGGATAAATTAACTTGACTTGGAGCGTTTAAATAAACACCTGCTACGTTATTGGCACCACCACCTTGGTTACAGTTGTTAATCGTAACTGTTTGACCAGGGCAGACAGATAAGTCTTGGCCAAGGCAAACGGTATATTGACTGTGAGCGAAATAAGTCGTGAACAATACAATTACACTGAGTATAAATCGTGTCATAAAAATAAAGTTAATGTTTGGGTTACATCCTTTACGAGAATATTAACCAATCGTTGCCATTCTCATCTTCAAATTTATGAATAAAATGCTAAAAAGCGTTACCTGATTAAATTGACATGACCCGTGTAGGCTTTTCGGTTGTCTGAATACGGAGATTTAAGTATAATTTTCCAAGAATAAGTTCCTTGAGTAACATTAATTCCATCTGCACGCTTTCCATCCCAACCCATCTCGTGGTTGTGATTCTCCCAGATAATTTCTCCCCAACGGTCATAAATAAAGCAGCTGAATTCATAGGGATCAAAATCTGCAGTAATGATAGGTAGCCATGTTTGATTATATTCATTACCATCCGGCGTGAAGGTATTTGGAACAAAAATAAGCTGGGACTCTAAAACAATAACCGTTCTTGAAGTGGTGTCAATACAGCCAAAATCAGTAGTAGCAACTAATGTAATTAAATAGGTTCCAGCAGCAGAGGTTGGAAATGCATGTATTGGTTCGAATTCGCTAGAGTTTGAAGATCCATCGCCAAAATTCCAATCGTAATAATCTGCTCCTGAACTATAATTTTCAAACGTTCCAGTGGTGTTTAAAATTGTCATGGATTGAGGGGTGACGTTAAAATCCGCAATTGGAACTGGATATGCGCACAAATAATCAGTAAATGTGGTGTCCCATATACAACCCAGTGCGGTTGTTAATGTCAGACTTACATCGTAACATCCTTGTGAATTATAGGTAACAGAAGAGGTGTTTAAGCCATGTTGAGTTGTACCATTCTCAAAGTCCCATTGGGCTGATAGATATGGTGTTCCCGTGGAGGTATTGGTGAGGTTGGCCGTAAACGGAATACAATCCTCTGTTATATTCGCAGTGAAATTAGGTATAGCTGAAGGCTCAATGGTGATGTTCATGTTGTCCGTACCAATACATCCATTTTGGTCAGTTCCTACAACGCTATATGTTTGTGATATCGCGGGGGAAAAATTAACCTGATTTATCACATTATTATTCCACTGATACGTAACCGCTCCTGAACCACTGACTTGTGTACTGCTACCTTCGCATATACTTTGATCAACACCTGCGCTTACTATCGGATTAGCCCAAACGGTAAGTATCATACTACTCGTGTCAATACATCCATTTACATCGGTGCCCACAACATGGTATGTAATAATTCCTACCGGCGGCGTAAATGGGTTTCCATTGGTTAAACCGTTGTCCCAAATATATGTTAGAGCCCCTGTTGCCGCTATGGTAACTCCTGTGCCAGAACACACCTGAATATCAGGTCCTGCATCAACCACTGGGGCTTGAAAAACAGTGACATTTAGGGTGTCATACGCAGGACAAAGATTGGTATCGAGTCCAATGACAGAAATAACCTCATTAGAGAGTGGACTGTAATTGCTTCCATTGATGTTTCCAGTACTCCAGGTGTAGGTAGCTGTTCCAGATGCATTAAGTGGAATACTGAATCCAGGACAAATACTTGTGTCATTTCCTGCAAATACAACAGGTTGTGGTATATTGATTTGCATTGTATCATAGCCGATACACCCATTTGTATCAACTCCAATAACATTCCAAAGCCCACTAGTTAAGGGAACAAAATTAATTCCATCAACAACTCCTCCACTCCATTGATAGCTTGCACCACCTTGACCATTAAGTTGGGTAGAATCTCCTTGACATACAATTTGATCAGGCCCTGCATTAATCACTGGATTAGCCCAAACGGTAAGGACCATTGAATCCACATTACTGCAGCCATTTACTGAGGTGCCAGTTACGGTGTACGTGGTAATTCCAACTGGCGGAATAAAAGTTTGCCCGTTCATTATACCATTATTCCATTGGTAGGTAATAGAACCTGTGGCCGTAATTGTTACCGAAGTTCCTACACAGACGCTAATATCAGCACCAGCATTTACAACAGCACCAGGGAAAATGGTAATATCCATGGAGTCTTGATTAACACATCCATTGTTATCGATACCTACTACAGTTAGTGTGGTACTATTCGCAGGTAAATAGGTTCCTCCATTGACTGTTCCTGTTTCCCAAGTCAATGTAGGGGCACCAGTTGCGTTTAGTGTTACTTGCGTACCAGGACAAACTGATACATTGCTCCCCGCATCAATGATTGGTAATGGATAAACTGTAACCACTTGGGATAAAGTATCTAAACACCCACCTGCATTTGAGGCAATAAGCGAAACGTTATATGTTCCTGCATTGGGATAAATTTGAATTGGATTCGGTTGCGTAGAATTCGGAATTCCATTACCAAATAGCCACGTGTAGTTGACTTGAGCGAGGTTAGGATCTTGGGTTTGGTTTGTAAAACTCACGGTATCATTCATACAGCTGTTATTGAAACTGAAATTAATAACAGGTGGAGGTAAGACAGTGATTGTTTGAGAAATAGTATCTGAACATCCAGCTTGAGTAGTTACAATGTGTGTAACAGTATATGTACCTGGGTTTTGATAGGTATGCGTTGGGTTCATATGAACCGCAGGGTTATTACCATTCAATGTGAACCCATCCCCGAAATTCCATGACCATGCTGCCGCGCCACCATTGGCGAGCGCCACGCCATTAATTGTATTTGGTAAGATAGTTGGCGTACTAGTAAACTGCATCGGTGTCCAAGGACAAGCGGCAGTGGTTGTAAAATTACTTTGAACCGTGGTTGGAATTGCAGAAGCGGTTAATGCAACAGTACAGTTTCCTTGGTTTGAGAATGATTGCATCGTTACAGTGTAACTTGGGGCAGCTGTAGCAGCTGGGACACTAATGCTTTGCGTATTGGCACCGTTACTCCAATTGTAACTTTGAAAGCCTGCTGGGCCTGAAATATTTATGGTAGGTGAACCGAAACAATAATCCAAATCCAAGGTTAGTGGCATGCAATCAGCTACTACATAGGCATAGCCGTAATGACCGCTTTGAGCGCAATCTTTGGTTGTAAATTCGATTGTAACATTTTGGCCAATATATGCCTGTAAATTAACACCTACAATTGTCCATGGAAGCCATTTCACACCCCCGCAGGTTTGGAAATTTTGCCCAGGTTGGCCAGCATACACATTATAAATCCCACAATTTCCATTAATTTGATTTCCTGCTTGATTTAGTAGCCTCATTTGAAATACTGGTTGCTGTGATGGCGTATGGCCGGGGTCTTGAAGCACGCATGCATACTTGTAAATAAAAAGTGAGTTTTGTGCGGTAACATTCATGGTGTAACGCAATTGCTCACCTTGTGCACCCGTGGCTGAGTTTCCTAATCTAGCAGAACTTGTGCTTCCAGGCGGTATCATTTGAAGTCCACCGCATGTATTTGGGTCAATTCCTTGGGTAGAAATAATGGTATGCCTTCCATTTACTATGCCAAACGCAGAGGCTGGATTAGCATAATTCCCCGTATATCCTTGCCAATTAGTGAAAGTTCCTGAGCTTAAATTTGCATTTGGACAACCTGCATTATTTTGAGCAACAGCGTAAATCGTTGAGATAACAAGGAGAACTAAGAAGTAAATTTTTTTCATGCGACGCAAAGTTAAGGCATTTTAGTGGATTTACCTTAACAGGGTAACATGTCCTGTAAAAGCTTTACGTTCATCTCGATAGGGTGACTTAACCAAGATTTTCCATGTATACACACCTTCTTGCATCGGTTTTCCATTCATTCGTTTTCCATCCCAACCCACTAAATGATTATGATTCTCCCAAATAAGCTCTCCCCAGCGATCATAAATTAAGCAAGTGAACTCGTATGGGTCAAAATCAGCGGTTATCACAGGAAACCACGTTTGATTGTATTCATTCCCATCCGGTGTAAAGGTATTTGGAACATACAAGAGTTGTGTTTCAGTTAATGTAACAACACGATTGGTGGTATCAGTACAGCCATTATCCGTGTATACAATTAATGTAACCAAATAATTAGCAGTGGTTGTGTTGGGGAAGAAATGAACTGGTTCAAATTCGGTTGAAGATGTTCCATCACCAAAGTCCCATGCGTAATAACTACCGCCAGCGCTTTGATTTATCATTGAACTGGTATTTTCCAAATCAGTAATATTCATTGGGCTAGGCTCAAAATCCGCTAACGGTAACACATAACTACACAAGTAGTCAGAAATTAAGATATCCCATTCACAGCCTAAAGCCGTGGTTAATGTAAGTCCTACATCGTAGCAGCCTGGACTATTATACGTGTAAGAAATCGGTCCCGCTCCTGTTGCTGTAGCTCCGTTTCCAAAGGTCCATTCTGCCTGGGTAAATGGTGTTCCAGTAGAAGTATTATTTAATATAAATGAAAAGGGGGTACAATCCGCTAATACGGGGGCGTTAAAAGATGGGTAGGCCGCAGGCTCAATGGTTAAATTCATATCGTCAGTACCAATACACCCATTGTTATCTGTACCAATTACTGTATAGGTTGTATTAACCGTTGGTATGAAATAATCGTTATTAACTACACCATTATCCCAGACATAGGTACTTGCGCCTGAACCAGAAAGTAGGGTTGAATCTCCTT
>ENA-OUVC01000699-OUVC01000699.1-marine-metagenome-genome-assembly--contig:-NODE-699-length-21309-cov-4.393839_pt1 | contig 21309 bp, 20 predicted proteins | sample MGYA00248622_ERZ508571 | MGnify/ENA primary metagenome ERZ508571 (study PRJEB26236, sample SAMN06267175) | marine metagenome | isolation source: Columbia River Estuary | place: USA:Columbia River Estuary... | reverse complement strand
ATGCGCAATCCAATCTGGATTATTCAAGTACCAATCAATGGTTTTTGATAAGCCTTCTTCGAAGGTAATCGACGGTTTCCAACCGATTTCTTCTTCCAATTTTGACGCATCAATCGCGTAACGCATGTCGTGCCCGGCACGGTCTTTAACAAAACGAATCAAGCCGCGCGAACTGCCTTCGGTACGGTCAAGTTTCACATCCATCAAGTCGCACAAGCGATGCACTAAATCTAGGTTAGTCCATTCGTTAAGGCCACCAACGTTATAGGACTCCCCGAGCTTTCCTTTGTGAAAAATTGCATCAATGGCTGCTGCATGGTCTTCTACCCACAACCAATCTCGGACATTAGATCCTGCACCATACACTGGTAATTCTTTTCCATGAACAATGTTATTGATCATGAGCGGAATAAGTTTCTCTGGAAAGTGATGACTGCCGTAATTGTTTGAACAATTCGACATTTTAATGGGCATACCATAGGTATGAAAATAAGCCATCACAAAATGATCAGACGCTGCCTTTGAAGCTGAATACGGACTGCGTGGGTCGTAGGGAGTTTCTTCGGTAAAATATCCTGTTTCGCCTAAACTTCCATACACCTCATCGGTAGATACATGATGGAACACGTGATTTGAAAAATCTACACCCCAAAAAGTACGTGCTGCTTCTAACACATTGACTGTTCCCAATACATTTGTTTTCACAAAATCTAAAGGTCCTTCAATGGAGCGATCCACATGAGATTCCGCAGCTAAATGAATTACATCTGTAATTTGATAGGTTTCAAACACCGAGCGAACTTCGTCTAAGTCCTGAATATCAACCTTTACGAATTGATAATTGGGTAAATCCGCTACGTCACTTAGATTTTCCAAATTCCCGGCATACGTCAACTTATCTAGGTTGATCACTTGATACATGGGATAGGTGCTCAACAACCTACGTACTACGTGGGATCCAATGAACCCAGCGCCTCCTGTAACTAAAATTCGTTTTTGAAACTCCATCACAAACTCCAATAAACTAGGGAATTAATTTTCCCTTTATAGATTCCTTTAACATCAATGAATACTCCTTGACCGTCCTTCAATAAGCCCTTGAAATACGATTCATCTAAGTCCGCATATTCGCGGTGATTTACTGCAACGATAATCGCATCATATTGGGTTCCGGGTTGTTCAATAAGTCCAACGCCATATTCATGCATCATTTCTTCTGAAGACGCATGTGGGTCAACCAAATCAACCGACATCTGAAAGGATTTTAATTCATTTACGATATCAATCACTTTCGAATTTCGAATATCCGATACATCTTCTTTGAAGGTAGTACCCATAATTAAGGCCCGTGCCTCTTGAATAATTTTTCCTTGAGCAATGACACGTTTTACCGCTTGTTTAGCGATGTAAAAACCCATGGAGTCATTCACGTAACGTCCACTGGTAATCACTTTCGAATGGTATCCTGCTTGTTGCGCGCGGTGCGTTAAGTAATATGGATCTACGCCGATGCAATGTCCACCCACTAAACCTGGTGAAAATTTCAAGAAGTTCCACTTCGTTCCCGCCGCTTCTAACACATCGTAGGTGTTTATATTTAGCTTATTGAAAATGATCGATAACTCGTTGATAAGCGCAATGTTTACGTCTCGTTGCGTGTTTTCAATGATTTTTGCCGCTTCAGCTACTTTAATGGTTGGCGCACGGTGAACCCCCGCATCCACGACCATTTCATATACTTGAGCAACCGCTTCAAGAGCCTCCGGTGTAGAACCTGAAACCACTTTTATAACGTTTTGAAGTGTATGCACTTTATCTCCCGGATTAATTCGTTCTGGAGAGTACCCCACGAAAAAATCTTCATTGTATTTCAATCCTGAAACCTTTTCTAAGATTGGAATGCAATCTTCTTCGGTACAACCGGGGTAAACCGTAGATTCGAACACTACACAATCTCCTTTTTTCAAGGTCTTTGCAACGGATTCTGTAGCGGAAAGTAGCGGTTTAAGGTCTGGAAGATTGGAATCGTCAATGGGTGTGGGTACGGCAACGATGTAGAATGATACCGAATCGAGGTCCGAGAGCTGATTCGTGAACTTAATGTCACACCCTTCAAACGCTTCCGAATCCAACTCATTGCTTGGGTCGATGCCGCGATTCATTAAGGCAATACGATCCGCATTAATATCGAATCCAACCACCTTTAGTTTACGTGCAAAGGCTAAGGCGATGGGTAAGCCAACATATCCTAACCCGATTACCGCAAGAGACTCTTGCTTGGTTTGCAACTGTTCTATATTTAAATTACTCATGGTCATTTCCTTGTATAATTGCCTGTTCGTCTCTTACCTTATAAATTCGTTCAATGATATCAACCACTTTTAACCCTTCGAGGGCATTCGTAGTAGCAGAAGTTCTACCTTTCAAGGTATCTATTACGTTACCAATCACATAATTATGATTCGCTGCGGACCCTTTGTAGGCCCCATAATCGTTTGCGGGGTTTGATGCATTCAAGGTAGGCATTTCGTAATCCTTTACATTACAAACTTCTACTTCATTCATATATTGTCCGCCGATTTTCACACTTCCTTTGCTACCAACAATCGTTAAGGAACTCTCTAGGTTTTGATTAGCAACTGAGGTAGAATAATTTATGCAACCCATACCGCCATTTAAAAACTTAAAACTCACAAAGCCAGAATCTTCAAAATCCGTTGAATCCTTATGATTGAAATCGGCAAACTTTCCCTGGATTTGATCAATATCTCCAAAGAGCCAATACATAATGTCTATAAAATGTGAGAACTGGGTGAAAAGTGTACCTCCATCCAAATCGCTCGTACCTTTCCAACCTCCTTGCTTGTAATAGCGTTCATCGCGATTCCAATAACAATTTACTTGCACCATAAAGATATTTCCCAATATCCCATCTTCTACGACCGATTTAATCCACTCAGATGGCGGTGAATACCTGTTTTGCATGACACAAAACACCTGGCGATTCATTTGTAAGGCCGTGTAAATAACTCGTTCACAACTCTCCTTAGTAAGTCCCATGGGTTTTTCAACCACGACGTGTTTGCCTGCCTTTAACGCAGCAATTGCCTGTTCTGCATGTAATCCGTTCGGAGTACAGATATTTACTACATCAAAGTCCAACCCTGAATTTAATAATTCCTCAATGGTATTATGATGCGGAACAGCGTAAGCGGTGGTATCGCATGCTTCCATCGACCGAACATCACACATGACTACCAATTCGGCTTCTGCATCACGCTGGATCATTTCTGCATGGCGCTTTCCAATATGACCAGCACCGACCACGGCAAATTTTATTTTTTCTTTATTATTCATTATGAAATACGTTGTACTTGTTCATTTAATAGTTCGTATACCTGATTAGTCTCTGGACAGATAGCGCGGTTGGTTTCATCAAACTGCAAGCGATGTCCGTATTCGCTCACCCAACCAATTTGGCGACCTGGATTGCCAACAATTAAGGCGTACGGTTTAACCGCTTTAGTTACCACAGTGCCTGCGCCGATTAAGGAAAAAGCGCCAATTTCATTACCGCACACTACCGTGGCATTGGCTCCAATACTCGCTCCCTTCCTTACGAGCGTTTGTGCATACTGATCTTTTCGAATCACATGACTTCTAGGGTTTATCACATTGGTAAATACCATGGAAGGACCCAGAAACACATCATCTTCGCAAATCACACCAGTATAGATAGATACATTATTTTGGACTTTGACATTTTTCCCAAGCACAACCCCAGGGGATACCACTACATTTTGCCCAATATTACACCCTTCACCAAGATGTGAATTAGTCATAATGTGAGAAAAATGCCAAATTTTCACTCCTTTTTCAATGTGACATCCCGCATCCACTACGGCTGTTTCATGTGCAAAATAATCCATCATTTTTGAATGTAATCGTCAAAATTCTTGTGTTCCATGGCATAGAGTTCTTCCGTGCTCAATTGCTTAAAATATGCATACGTTAAGGCTAATCCTTCTGCCCTTCCTACCTTAGGTTTCCAACCTAATAAGGATGTGGCCAATGAAATATCTGGCCTTCGTTGTTTAGGATCGTCAACGGGCAAGGGTTCAAAAACGATTTTTTGATCCGTTTTCGTAAGTTGGACAATTTCTTCGGCAAAATCTAAAATGGTAATCTCGTCAGGATTCCCAAGATTCACAGGCTGGGCATAGTCACTCATTAACAAGCGAAAAATCCCTTCAACCAAATCATCTACATAGCAAAAGGAACGTGTTTGTGATCCATCGCCAAAGACCGTAAGATCTTCGCCTCGTAAGGCCTGACCAATGAATGCGGGTAACACGCGACCATCATTTAATCTCATCCGTGGTCCGTAGGTGTTAAAAATTCGGGCAATTCGGGTTTCAAGGCCATGAAAGGTATGATACGCCATAGTCATGGCTTCTTGAAATCGCTTTGCTTCGTCGTATACACCTCTAGGTCCTACTGGATTCACATTGCCCCAATACGATTCAGTTTGGGGATGAACCTCGGGGTCTCCGTATACTTCAGAGGTAGAGGCGATCAGAATGCGTGCATTTTTTTCTTTAGCCAAGCCCAAACAATGGTGAACACCTAAGGATCCAACCTTTAAGGTTTGAATAGGGATCTTTAAATAATCGATGGGGCTTGCTGGAGATGCAAAATGTAGGATGTAATGTAATTCACCTGGGATATGAATAAATTTAGAGACATCTTGGCGATAGAATTCAAAGTCTGCCAAGGGCAGCAAATGTTCAATATTCGCCATTCTCCCTGTGATTAAATTATCCATTCCAATCACATGAAATCCTTCACGTATGAAGCGATCACATAAGTGAGAGCCTAAAAATCCAGCTGCACCGGTAATCAATATGCGTTGCTTAGTTTTCATCTTCCAATGCTAAAATAATCAAATCCTTCCGCCTTTAATTCTTCCGGATCAAAGATGTTGCGGCCATCAAAAATCACATGTTGATTCATGTGCTTGCGCATAATGGAAAAGTCAGGACTTCTAAATACCGACCATTCTGTACAAATGATTAACCCATCCATCGTTTCCAAGGCTTGATAAGGATTTTGTGCATAGTGTAAGCGATCTCCAAATTGTGTTGCCACATTATCCATTGCTTCAGGATCATACACGGTTACGGATGCACCGGCATCCAATAGCGCTTGTATCAAATATAAGGCAGGAGCCTCTCGGATGTCGTCCGTATCTGGCTTAAAACTTAAACCCCATATCGCAAGCTTTTTCTTAGTAAGATCTTGTTGAAAATACGTTTTAATTTTCGGAAGTAAGATGGTCTTTTGCTCGTCATTCACGCGCATTACAGCATCTAACAGTTGAAATTGAAAGCCTTCCATCGCTCCACTGTGATACAAGGCTTGAACATCTTTAGGAAAGCATGATCCTCCATAACCCATTCCTGGAAAAAGAAACCGTTTTCCAATGCGTTCATCAGCCCCCATCCCTAAGCGAACTGCATCTACATTAGCCCCTACGCGTTCACAAAAATTTGCAATCTCATTCATGAACGTGATTTTGGTGGCTAAGAAAGCATTTGATGCATACTTCGTAAGTTCAGCGGATTTCTCATCCATAACCAGGATCGGATTTCCCTGACGAACAAAAGGTTTATACAAAGACTCCATAACCTTTACGGCACGTTGATCTGAAGCTCCAATAACAATTCTATCCGGTTTCATAAAATCGGTCACTGCAAATCCTTCTCGTAAAAATTCAGGATTTGAAACCACACTAAATTCTACCGTAGCCTTATTAGCAATGCGTTCTTTAACCAAATCAGCAGTACCAACAGGGACCGTACTTTTATCTACAATCACAACATATTGGTTCAATAAGGGACCAAGCTCATCTGCCACATTCAAAATGTAGGTTAGATCGGCTTGACCATCTGCACCCGGAGGAGTTGGTAATGCTAAAAAAATGACTTCAGCACCCGCGATGCCCCCAACCAGATTGGATGTAAAATATAATCGATCTTCGTTTAAATTCCGTTCAATTAACACGGAAAGATTCGGCTCATAGATCGGGGTGATTCCTTGTTTTAACAATGAAATTTTTGCCTCATCAATGTCAATACATGTAACTGTATTTCCTGTTTCTGCAAGACAGGTTCCTGTAACAAGACCAACATATCCTGTTCCAATTACTGCAATCCTCATAGTTGATTAAAAAAGGATTGAACCGTTGAAACAATGAAATCACGTTGATCATTTTTCATCTCAGTATGCATTGGAAGGCTTATTACTCGTTCGGTAAGATAATCCGTAACTGGTAATTCTAAGGATGCGCAACCAAAGGCACTAAACATTTGCTGACGATGCGCTGGAATCGGATAATAAATCATACTTGGGATTTCTCTCTCCGCCAAATAATCATGAAGTCGATTTCGAACATCAGGCATTACTTGAAGGGTATATTGATGATACACGTGTGTTGAATATTTTTTTCGACAAGGAACGATCACATTAGGTATCCCTTGAAATGCGTGATCATAAAACGAGGCCAATTCTTGACGCGCCTCGTTGTAGGAATCAAGATGCTGCAGTTTAATACGCAATACAGCAGCTTGAACAGAATCTAATCGCGAATTACAACCAACCTGGTCATGGTAATAGCGTTTACTTTGTCCATGATTCGCTATCATACGAAGCTTAGAAGCCAATTCATCATCATTCGTCATCATGGCACCACCATCTCCAAAACAACCTAAGTTTTTACTTGGAAAAAAGGAAGTACATCCGATATGACCCATTGTTCCTGTTTTTGCGACATTACCATTCGAAAAATAATAATCACAGCCAATGGCTTGTGCATTATCTTCAATTACAAATAGCTTATGTGCTTCAGCGATTCTCAGAATCTCTTCCATGTGTGCTGCTTGCCCATACAAATGAACGGGCACGATCGCTTTGGTTTTAGGCGTTATAGCACGCTCAAGGGCAGAAGGATCCATGCAAAACGTTTCTGAATCTACTTCCACAAATACCGGCGTTAATCCAAGCAAGGCGATTACTTCTGTGGTTGCAATGTAGGTAAATGATGGGGTAATGACCTCATCTCCAGGTTTTAATCCAAGACCCATCATTGCGATTTGAAGCGCGTCTGTACCATTTGCACAAGGGATCACATGCTTAACACCCAAATATTCGGATAATTCTTCTTGAAAATGTGTTACTTCAGGTCCGTTAATAAATTGAGCCTTAGTAATTACGGATTGAATTGCAGCATCTACTGAGGGTTTAATTCGCTCATACTGAGCCATCAAATCAACCATTTGAATTTTATTCATTCACTTAATTTTGAACTACAAAAGTACGTAAAATCATCCGTTTATGCGTTGCACACCCACCATGATTCCATGATGAAAACACAGATTATTACGTATCTTTGCTTTATGTGGAAAGTAATTCTCCCTTTATTATTTATTGCATCCCATGCAAACGGGCAAATTACATCAAGTGATACGGTTGCAGATGCTCGAGTTATGGTAAGTATTCACTATGCTACCGGATGGACCGGAGGTGATTTAGTGAATCGGTATGGGTATGTTAACCTAGTTGGCTTTAGTGGAGGGTATAAGTTCAGAAACAACTGGTTTGTATTAGGCGACGCGAATTTTATATTTGGAGGGAATGTTAAAATACCCACTCTTCTAGACCAACTCAAAGACTCATATGGGAATATTACGGATGTAAATGGCGATCCTGCCACCGTAAGTACCTTGGCTAGAGGATTAAGCGCCAACGTACAGATTGGGAAAATAATTCCATTAAGTAATCGTAATAAAAACGCTGGAATCATGGTCCACCTGGGGGCAGGCTACATGAATCACCGAATAAAAATTGAAACACAAACACAAGTTGTTCCTTTAATAGAACTTGATTACAAAAAAGGATATGATCGCTTAACTACAGGCCTAAATACCACCCAGTTTTTAGGCTATTCATTTATGCCAAGAAATGGCTTTTATAATTTCTATGGCGGGATATATGCTATAGAGGGATTTACTAAAAATAGACGAACCATCTTTTTTGATCAACCGGATGTACCTGTATCAACCAAGACCCGTTTAGACATTATTGTTGGACTTAAATTTGGGTGGTACATTCCATTTTATTCCACTCAAAAAGATTATTACATCGAATATTAATGCGGGGATTGTATGACATTTCAATCATGTTGCTTGGACTTGGCATCTATGTAGCCAGTTTTTTCAATAAGAAAGCCAAACAACGCATTAAAACCGGTGACGCTTGGAAAACCACCTTGCCCTCGGGGCCTTATGATCTTTGGATGCACTGTGCTTCATTGGGAGAATTCGACCAAGGACTCCCCGTTCTTTGGGAATTTAAATCTAAATATCCTGAGGCCAAAATCCTGGTTACCTTCTTCTCTCCTTCGGGATTAAATCACTATCACAAACGATCACATTGTGTAGACCAAGCCTGCCTTATCCCTTTAGATCGCAGAAAAAACGTACGCGATTTTCTGAACCACACTAAGCCGAAAACTGTAGTTTTTGTTAAGTATGAGTTTTGGTTGAATTTTATTTTTGGGATATCGAAACGGAACATACCGCTCTTTAGCATCTCAACCCTGCTCAGAAAAAATCAGTTTATATTTAATCCCCTGGGTGGACTTTTTAGAAATGCGTTAAAACGATTCACACATTTTTACGCGCAAACCGTACAAACAAAGGAGCTCTTATCCGATATTGGTATTCAAGAGGTTACGGTTAGTGGTGATACCCGTTATGACCATGTCTTAAATCAACAGCGCAATGCAATGGAAAACCAAGCTAATAATCCCGAACTAGCTCAATTACAAAAATACTGTGAAGGGAAATCCGTATTTATTCTTGGGAGCAGTTGGCTGGTTGAGGAAGAGATGGTGCACGCCATTCACCAACGGATTCCGCTTGACCTTACCATTATTGCCCCCCATGACATATCCGAGAAACACCTGTACGAAATTGAAGCCATGTTTGGCGATGAATGCATTCGCTTGAGTGAGATTAATGGGCTTACCAGTGAAACTGTTATTCTTATTGATTGCATTGGCATATTGCATCAACTGTATCAATTAGCGAATATTGCCTTTATTGGCGGGGGATATACAGGAAAATTACACAACATTTTGGAACCTGCGGCCTATGGGATTCCGGTAGTTTTTGGACCGACGCATCATAAGTTCCCTGAAGCGGAGGAATTCATTGCTAAAGGACTTGCCAGTGAAGTAAGTACGTCACAAGATTTACTCGATAAAATTCAATTATTCATGCGAAATCATGAAGTGACGAAATCGAAAATCATTGGATTTGTTCAAGAAAAATCAGGTGCCACAAAACGCATAAGCAGCCACTTATTTAGTACGCTCGCTCATTCCGATTTTCCTTCCAATTAATAAAGGATTTATTCACTACTTTATTTCCCCCGGGCGTTGGGTAATCCCCAGTAAAATACCAGTCGCCGGTATGACCTGGACAAGCCTTATGAAGGTTATCCACGGTTTGGAACACAATTGTAACTTCGGATTTAACTTCTGCTGGACGCAATAATTGAGCAATTCTATCGGAAATTTCTTCATCGGTAAACGGTTCATAAATGCGTTTAACCTCATTCACCACCTCTTCCTTAGGAACAGATAATTGATTTAAACACGCCTGATAAACTTCTTCAATGATGTGATTTAAGTTGCGTTCTTTTAACAACGATATCGCCGCCTCAAACGCGATAAAATCACCCATCTTCGCCATATCTATCCCGTAACAATCTGGATATCTAATTTGTGGCGCGGAAGAAACGACTACTATACGCTTTGGCTCTAGCCGATTCAACATACGTAAAATACTCTTTTTCAGGGTAGTACCTCGAACAATGCTGTCATCAATAACCACAATATTATCGCGATGTGGAACGATACATCCATACGTGATGTCATACACATGCGTAACTAAATCATCCCGAGAATCATCTTGTGTTATGAATGTTCTCAATTTTGCATCTTTAATTGCAATCTTCTCTATCCGAGCACGCCCTTCAATAATTTTAGTAATTGACTCCGAACTTGGATTGGGTCCTAAAGCCAATATGGAATTTGCTTTTTCAAGGTTGTGATAATCCTCTACCCCCTTCATCATTCCATAGAATGACACTTCTGCGGTATTCGGAATAAATGAAAATACGGTATGCTCAATATCTCCTTGAATTGCCTTCATCACTTGAGGCACTATATATCTTCCGAGATTTTTACGCTCTTTATATATATCCGCATCGGAACCTCTTGAAAAATATATACGTTCAAAGGAGCATTTCTTGATTGTAAGTTGCGGTAAAATCTCTTTTTCAGCGATGGGACCATGCTTAGGAATGAGTAAGGCACTTCCAGGCGCTAACTCGTTTACTTGATGTTCCTTCAAATTAAACACGGTTTGAATAACTGGACGTTCTGATGCCACCACAACAATTTCCTCATCCTCGTAATAAAATGCTGGACGAATACCCGCTGGATCGCGTAAAACAAAGGCATCACCGTGACCAATGAGTCCGGCCATAACATAGCCGCCATCCCATTTATTAGCCGACTTTTGAAGTACAGAAACTAAATCTAAGTGCTCGCTAATTTTTGATGAAATCTCAGGTTTCGAAAACCCTTCAGACTTGAATTTTGCATAAAGCCGATCATTTTCTACATCTAAAAAATGGCCTATCTTTTCTAATACTGTTACGGTATCAGACATTTCTTTAGGATGTTGACCAATAGCCAATAACGAATCAAACAATTCATCAACATTCGTTAAATTGAAATTGCCTGCAAGCACCAAATTACGGGTCATCCAATTATTCTGACGTAAAAACGGATGACAACTTTCAATTGAATTTCGACCAAAGGTGCCATAACGTAAATGGCCCAAAAATAATTCCCCGGTAAATCCTGTATGTTTCTTTAAATAGGCAACATCTTTTAATTTATCAGGAGATTCTGAAGCAAGTTGATTAAATCTAGAACCGATTTGTCCGAATAAATCTTGAATCGGATTCTTATCAATAGAACGTGCGCGACTGATGTAACGCTCGCCCGGCTGCATATCTAATTTAATGTTTGCTATCCCAGCGCCGTCTTGGCCACGGTTGTGCTGTTTTTCCATTAATAGTTGCATTTTATTTAACCCATAAAATGCTGTTCCATACTTTTCAAGATAAAAAGATAGGTCTTTCTTCAGGCGCAGGAGGGCGATCCCGCATTCGTGTTGTATTGCATCGCTCATCGCGTTGCGAAATTACTCATTGTCTTAGCGATTACAACGCAATTGTTAATTAATTTGAGGATTCGTTTATAACTTAATGTCCCCCAGGCTGGCAACATTTAGGTAACAAGTTGAGTGCTTCAGGATCAGCCTTCATTTCATCCGCATCATAGCCAGTTCGAACAAGGGCAAGCCGCAGTTCATTCAATGATACTTTGGATGGCTTATAAACACACGTGGCTACTTTAGTCTCTAAATTTAACTCTGAAAACTTGACCCCTTTTTGAAAATTCAAGGCGGTTTCAATCCGGTCTTTACAATCCCCACATAAAGCAGAAGTTTTTATATAAACGGTATCAATATTCTGTTTTTTCTGGCCTAGCGTTGTGCAAGAAATAAATAACAAGGCGATAAAAATGATATTTTTCATGATTTTTTTTGTTTTAAATTATACGTAATTCCACCATACACATTTATTCCGGTAATTGGCCCCCACACCATGGTGGCATCAAAACTTGAGTCTTGCGGATCCTGGGCTGATATGATTGGATTTGTTTGTTTCACGTTGAGTATATTTTCAATTCCAATATACGCTTTAATATACTTCCATTGATACGATACTTGTCCAAACAAGTAGGGATACCAGGGGGAAAATTCCATTCCAGTGGCAGCATGGTTATGCGGCATACGCATTGGCCCCACAATGTTCGCCGTGAGATCAGCTTGCAAGCGCTTATTTTTTGATGTCCACGAGGTCGTTAATAGCAAGCGATGCGTTGGAATCATTGTCTGCTGCTGCATGGTTCCATCATAGATGGATTGTACACTCAGAAATTTGTAGGCTCCTCTGACACTAAATTGTTTCGAAAGCGTCCAGTCAATTTCTGCTTGGCAAGCGAGCGCAGTCGATTGGTTTTCAATGTATGAAAAGACAATTGCCACTTGAGAAACATCCCGGTCTATATTTAATTGCCGTTCAAACCATGTATAGTAACCATCCAAGGTAAGCGTAGTTTTTCGATTGAATAATTGGAATTCCGAAGCAATGGATCCACCAACATTCCATGAGATTTCAGGAAGCACTCCTTCAAGCGGCAAAACCCAAAACTTGTTGCTTGCCATGAGGGAATTATTCTCAATTAGAAAATTCGGAACCCTCCACCCTTTTCCACCGGTAAGGCGCAGATCGGTTTTAGGCGTTAAGGCGTATTTGGCATGAATTCTCGGCACGAAGAACCAACCGAACAAGGAATGATAATCTAACCTTACGCCAGATTGAATGGAGAGGCGGTTAAGCAAGAGCGCGTATTCAGCAAAGGGTCCAGAAGTAAGCTCTTTTCGTTGGAGTATACTGATCCCAGCCTGTTGTGTAATATCCAATAAGGTGGCTGATACACCACTTTTTAGGGTGTGTTTACCGTCTGTACTTGATCGATCATAATTTATCGAAACATAATACCGTTTTTCTTCACCGCTTGAAATACGCTGTCCCCCAATAGAATTGCCCCCAAAATATCCCCCAGTTCGATGCACTTTCACATGATTAATGATTCCAAGCGATTCCCCCGGATGGGAACCAAAAAACCCTGTTTTCGCAGTGGCTTCTAGGTGTTGGTTAGTGAGTGCCATATGAAATGGAAATAAAGCGGGTGAAAAAGGTGATTGCCCTGCAAAGCGGTCGTCGTAATACCCATATACCGAAAACTGGGCCTCCATTTTTTCTCCATTAAACTGCCATTTATTGAGTGCAGAAACATTCTTGAATTGTGGTAAATCAAGAAATCCATCACGGTTTTCATCAATAACGGTTTGATTCATTGCACCATTCAAGAGCAATGTGGTGGCCCATCGTTCATTGAGTTTATGACTCAAGATAGAATTCATCTCACCCCGACCGAAGCGATTCCCATATACATTTACTAAGAATCGATCTGCTTCAAACGGATTTTTTACACTTAAATTGATGAGTCCAGCCATAGATTCATGCCCATTCACTACGGAACCTGTTCCTTTTGAAATCTGTATGCCATCAAGCCAAATACCAGAAAATGATTGCATACCGAATGCTGTTTCTAAGCCCCGTAAAAAAGCAACATTCTCCAATTGAAACTGGGTGTATACCCCGTCCAGTCCAAGTAACTGTATTTTCCGTGCGCCGGACACTGCATCCGTAAGATTAACATCCACCGATGCATTGGTTTCAAACGATTCAGATAAATTACAGCATGCTGCACGCCGTAACTCGCCATTACTTATGCGCTCTACTTGAGCAATGCTGATTTTCATTGTACCATTTCCTGCCTTTCGTTCAACCAAAACTTCTGGTTGCAATTGATCACTAAACAAAACAATGGAGATTGCTCCGAATCGATCTTTTTCGGAAAGTAAGATGGTGTCTGGCCGGTAACCCGTACTGAGTATCACCAAGGTATCAGGAAATCGTTTTCCAAGATATAATTCGAACTTGCCTTCCGAATCACTAAACGTGGCCTTTTTAGCATGTAGTAGTTTGATTTTTGCGCCATTCAAGGCCAGGGTATCAGACAAATTCACCCCGCGAACAAAGCCATGTAGTTGCGCAACTGATGGAGTTAAAAGGACTACAGCAAAAAGGAAAAATAATAAATATTTAATTTTCATGAGTTTTTAAATTATACGTTCAACACTAAATATGTCGAATCCTATAATCTAAAACGTTGAATAAATTTTAATAGGGAGACCCCCGAACGGATCAGCGGTGGGGGAAATACTCGGTTAACTATCGGCTGACTTAAAATGCATAAAAAATCACGGGAATAGGAGTATACTGGAATTGTAACGAAATCTAGCACTATCGATAACCTAGGAAGGAAGGTTGAATTCTCTTGATCTACTTTGAGTGCAATGATTGTGCTATTTACCGAACAACAATCGGTTTGATCTATTTTACAGCACGGTGATTTTGGCTCATCTTCGCAATGTGATTCCGTATATGAAAACCATGTCGTATCATGTGAATTTGTTTCTCTACAACTGTGTTGAAATATTGGAACACCTACTGTGACCAAGAACAACACAAGAGCTAATCCACTAAGAACGAATCGCTTAATCATAGTCAAAATTAAGAATTAATTGCCTTGGGTGTACGACTCAACCAAGCATTCACTAACAAAACTCCAATGATTAACGCAGCACTCACATAAAATTCAATCGAAAGCACTTTATGTTCATTGAGCATAAAAACGGCCAATATGATGGTATAAATCGGCTCTAAATTAATGGTAAGTGAGACGGTATAAGCCCCTAACTTTTTAACTAAATTAATCGCCATTATGAATGCGAAAGAGGTACAAACTAACCCAAGAAACAATAACCAGCCTGCATCTGACCATGATAAAGTAAACAGTTCCATTGGCGCCTTTGTAATTAATAGATATGCCGTAATACCGACCCACCCCGTGGTTAACTCATAGAAGGAAAGGATAGGAGATGGAATGGTTTGAGAGAGTTTTGCATTGGACACTGAAAAAATACCTGCGAGTAATGCGCTTATCAAACCGATTAGAGTGGCTAAGAGTATATTGCCTTTGAAATCTCGGGCAATAAAGGCTACGCCAGCCACCACTAATAAACTAAAGAATAACTTACTCCATGAAAAAGGTGTTCTCATGATTAGCGGTTCCAACCAAACCACATGAACCGTGGTGGTAGCAAGACATAAAATTCCTAGGGAAGCTGTGGAAATTTGTATCGCAAGATAAAATGTAATCCAATGAAGTGCCACCGCAGTACCTACCAACATTACGGGTAAAATGTGTGCTCTTTGGAGTACAAAACTTAGTTTAGCAAAAAGTAAATAGACCACTAAACCAATAGATGCAATTAGAATCCGATACCAAACAATGATAAAAGGTTCTTGATGTAATAATTTACCAATGATTCCTGTGAATCCCCACAGAAAAACAATTAAATGCAATAAAAGAAACTCTTTGAGTCGAGGCATTTATTACTTAATCTTTTTCCATGCTTGAATGGAATTCTTGCATTGATTTACATAGGAAGAATCCCCATCTGCTTCTGCCAATTTCATGCACTGCTCGGCTGTTTTTATCGCGTCACTATAGAGCCCTAATTCAGCTTGAATTAGTGATTTTGTTCGAAGCATCCAATAGGCTTCTGGTCTAAGCACAACCGCTTTATCAACCCATTCTAACGCTTGTTTATTGTTGATTTTTTCATCCAAATAGAATTTTGCCGCGGTATGAAAATCATTCGCTGTTGGTCCATTCATTGTTTTTTGAATGGATGCCAACACTTTGTCCTTTGTATTCATGGTAAACGGGAATTTAACCGACACATGGTCCCAGGTGATGAATAATTCTGCACCACTGTTTTCCAATTGATCAAAGCCAATGGTTAAATTCTCTGTTAAATCCACACGTGACGAAACGGATGATTTAAGTTCGAGGGCCACCTTTTTCTGTTCCCAAACTGGTGGCATACCCCAATTGCCAAACTCCGTGTAAAAGGCCAATTTCCATTCGGTTTTGCCTGGCATTGCATACAGCGCGTAAGTACCAGCAGGCAAGGTATCTTTTCCGAAAAATAAGGCGTCTGATGTAGTGAATTTCGTGTTTTCATTGGCTCCAAGTCTCCAATAGGCATCATAAGGAATTAAATCACCAAAAATCGTTCGTCCATTAACCGCAGGACGAGAATAGCTAATGCTAATATCGGTTAATCCGACACGTTGTTCTATTTTGCATACGGGGCTAGCCTTAGGCGCATTAATTTGTGCCATGGCACCCGATAACTGCATGCAAGTAATAGCTAAAAAAAGTACTCTTTTCATCTTATTATGTTGTTTTAATTAATTGACTTATTTCGGTAAATTCCTGTTCAGTAGCACGTTCAAATCCTTGTTGAAGTAAAATGAATACTTCTAATTCCCGGGTAGTACTCCATCGTTTTCTGGCTTTATGAAAATCCCATCCACTTGGATTTTGTTGCCCAATGTATAATACACCTTCGTCGTCGCCCAAATAACCAAAAATACGGTCTGATTCACTAATTCGTTTTACATACCGTGTCTCTTTTAACACCTTTTCCCAAACCACTTGACTAAATAAATTTGCTAAGTCCTGGGCTTTAGTTGGATTCGTTTCATTTAAGGTTTTCCACGTTTCTCCTTCAATACCATTTACAATTAAAAACGCTACAAAATCCTGTTCAAGTGCTGCTAATTGGGCTAACGTTAAACACGGGTATTGCATTATTGTTTGGTTTTGGCCGTATAAACATCTAAGGTAAGATCTACCACTTCAGGTAAGGATTCCTGTGTAGTGGCTTGTTCAAAGCTCAAGGTATAGGTGCCTTTTTTAGGGAATTTATCGTGCATAAATAACTTCGAAAATGAAACTAATGAACCGCTTTTTTCACCCGTCCATTTTCCCTTCAAATCTGCCGTAACGATTTCCAATGGAAAACGCTGTGATTTTCCCATGGGTCCATTAATGGTTAAAAACAACCAAAGGTTAGCATAAGGATAATCTACGGTGGTGCGAACTGTTAAAACAAAATCGTGCGGATTCGTAGTGTCTGAAATCTGAACCTTAAAGGTTGGATGAAACTTTTCTTTCCAAACGTGATTATCTATGGCGACAGACTGATTAAATACGGCATCTGAACCACAGGAGACAAGCAGTAAGCCAGCGCTTACGCAGAAAAAAACTAGATGAATTAAACGCTTATGCATTCGGTACCGGTTGATTTGGGTTTCTTGGTTTTTTCTTCTTTTTCTTACGGGTTTTCTGTTTATTCTCGAAGCGATTTAAACTATCCTGTCCAACCACATTTTCAAAACCAATTTCTACTTCTTTCTCCACCTCATATGCGAATTCCTTCAAGTCTCTAGGGATATTCCCATTCTTGTTCATTTGTTGGATTTTGCGCGCTTGTTCTGGCGTAAGTACCACCAAGGCGCCTTCGCCTGGATAGGCGTACCACATGAGATGCTTGAATACATCTGTTTTAACATGATACGCATCACCCTTCTCTGTTTTTAATTTGATGTCCGCTCTAGGCAAAGCTTTCAACGCTTCCGTATACATGTCTAACTCATAATTCAAGCAACACTTCAATTTTCCACATTGACCCGCTAGTTTCTGTGGATTCAAAGACAATTGTTGGTAGCGTGCAGCTGCCGTAGAAACGGATCTAAAATCCGACAACCACGTTGAACAACACAATTCTCTACCGCAGGAGCCGATACCACCCAAACGAGCAGATTCTTGCCGTGAGCCAATTTGACGCATTTCAATTCTTACCTTGAATGCATCAGCCATATCTTTAATTAATTGACGAAAATCAACCCGTCCTTCAGCCGTATAATAAAAAGTAGCTTTGGATAAATCGGCTTGGTACTCCACATCGGAAATCTTCATTTCCAAATTCAAGTTCATAGCCAATGTTCGGGATTTATACATTATTTCTTTCTCCAATGAACGACCTTTTATCCAAAGATCAATTTCAGCTTGCGTGGCCACGTGCATAATTTTACGTGCTTCCACATGCTTAAAGTTTGGGGCTTTACGTTTAACTTGAATACGCGCTAATTCCCCAATGACAGAAATAACTCCGATATCGTACCCCGATGAAGCCTCAACCACAACAACGTCACCTGCTTGAAGACCTAGGCCATTTATGTTTCTATAAAATCCTTTGCGCGCGTTCTTAAAACGCACCTCTACAATTTCATAAGGTTTTTGATTTTCAGGAAGGGCAACATTGCTAAGCCAGTCGTATACTTCTAATTTATCACAACCACCACTGCTACACAGCCCGTTATTCTTACACCCGTTAGGGGTTCCTCCTGATCCACATGATGCGCAGCCCATTTCTTTTTTTTGGTAAAAATAAACAATTAAGCGCGATGAATGAACCTCATCGACTGAAAACTCATTTGCGTAAAAAGGATTTTGGTATTGGCATTACGTTCGATATGGTAGTATGCCGCATCTAGGTCTTCAATAAACAACCGAATATTATTACCCGTTATGTAAGGAGAAAATTTCTCTATGAAATTAAATTCCTCGGTAGTCAAGCGAACATGGTCAGCCCCCAAATAATTCAGCATTAAACTTTGACGAAGCATATGCAGCGCATACAGAATAAAAACTTTTTGTCGTTCTTTGGTAAGGGCAGAAACCTCATCGGCCCAGTCCATCATTTGAATAACATCTTTTTTGTAGCTGCTGCGCATCATTTTTATAAACAACTCACGGTACAAGGCAGTGGTTTCGCCCTCATTCAATAATTCTAATGCAGCACATAGATCCCCATCGGCGAAAGAGGCCAAGCCATCAGCAACACCGGCCTCCATCTTTCGTTCTTTTTGCAGAAATTTTGAGATTTCGAAAGGAAGTAGGCGTGTAACCTGCATGGTTTGAGTTCTCGAACGTATGGTCGGTAAAATTGCCTGAGGATTACTTGAAAGAAGAATAAATACCGTTTGAACAGGGGGCTCCTCTAGGATTTTCAGAATTTTATTTGATGCTTGTAAATTCATTTCATCCGCAGCAAAAATGATCATGACTTTATACCCGCCTTGAAACGACTTGAGGCTAATTTTTCGAACAATTTCTTTACTTTCCTCCGTACCTATGAGTGGCTGACGTTCTTTGTCATCCATAAATTTAATCCAATCAAACAACGAGAAATACGGAGAATTCATAACAAATTCTCTCCATTTTGAATATAAGTTGTCTGAGGTTTTGGTAATGGATTGTACCACAGGAAACACAAAATGTAAATCCGGATGCTGTAGTTCATTCACCTGTAAACACGAACTGCACGTTCCGCAAGCATCCTGATCGGAAGGGTTTTCACAGAGCAAATACCGGCTAAATGCCAGTGCCAACGGAAAGGTTCCATACCCCTCATTGCCTACAAATAACTGACCATGAGCAACTTTTCCCGACTTGGCTTCTCCCAATAACTCGGTAATACGTTCTTTTTGCCCGACAATATCCTTAAAAAACATAGGTAAAATTACGCATTATCTATTGTATTCTCCGCTTGATACTCCTTCGAGATGATCAACACAAACTCACCTTTGATGGCTACCGTGTTAAAATGCACCAAGGCTTGATCTACCGTACCTCGAAAGTGCGTTTCGAACATCTTTGAAATTTCTTTAGAAACACAAATCTTGCGATTACCTCCTACATGCGTTGCTAACTGCTCAAGGGTTTTAATTAAACGGTAAGGGGATTCATACAAGACCACTGTACAATCCATTGAAGCAATATATTCAAGCCGTGTTTGACGGCCTTTTTTATGTGGTAAAAACCCTTCAAAATAAAATCGATCACAAGGAATTCCTGAGGAAACCAAGGCTGGAACAAAGGCAGTTGGACCCGGAAGGCATTCCAGCGAAATCCCTTGCTCCACACAGGCTCTAATCAATAAAAATCCCGGATCTGAAATCCCTGGTGTACCGGCATCTGAAACCAAGGCAACCAGGGTTGATTGCTGAATTATTCTCAGCATTTCATTCAATTGGGCATGCTCATTATTCGTGTGAAAAGAAATTACTTTTTTTTGTATTCCAAGATGATTTAAAAGGTTCCTAGTGACGCGCGTATCTTCTGCTATAATTAAATCGCATGCTTTCAATACGCGAATTGCTCTAAGCGTAATGTCTTCCAAATTCCCAATCGGCGTTGGGACAATACAAAGTTGTGAGGGATTCATCGGGTTAATTGAACGTAATCTTTAAGGACGGTTTCTAAGAACTTAATTGGTTTGGTAATGGGTTCCTCTAGCTCGAGGCGTTGCGCTGTTTTTAAGGTCACTTGATCGAGCAATTCCTTCACTTCAGGTTCCTTGTATTTCTTGTATTGTTCAAGGACCTTCTTTAGGTATAACATATCTTCATCCGTAAACGAAATACATTTTTCATAGGTAGGAACATATTCCACCTGGGCCTGTTTACTGAGCACTTCTTTTAGGGTATATGCTCGATTCGGCCGTGTACGAATTGCAATTACAGAAACCATCAGGTCACCGATACGCTGTCTTAAGGGGGTCATCGATGCAACAATTAAATCTATGGCAGAAATGAATGGTATGAGGCCAATAAATGCTGGATTCGAAACCAAAGAAATCCAGAAGAATTCTCCCCGCATAACCCAACGAACAAAGATATCACGTACCGTCATTCGGTCGCCGTTGACCCGAACCATTCGGATTCCCATTGCCATTTTCCCTAAGGTTTGTCCATTAAAAAAATACTCCATTAAGGGCTTGTATAAAACAATGGGTAAATTAACAAGCAGAATGAACAAGCCCACTAATACATCCAATTCACTATACGCCTTGATTGCACTATCAATCAACGATAGCATAACGATAAGCAAGTAAACATACCCAATGGCTGTATCAATAATATAGGCTAATCCTCGCTGTAATACCGAAGCCATTTCGAACTCGATTTTAACATGTTGCGCGGAGATAAACGACACCTTTTCCATTATCCAAATACTGACTTTACAATTTCTTCGATTTTCTTGGCCTGTATCACCTCAATACCATAGTCTTTAGGTTTAACCCCCTTATTATATGACGAAATATAGATGTGGGTATACCCTAATTTTTGCGCTTCTGAAATTCTGGTTTCAATTCGATTTACTGGACGGATTTCGCCGGACAAGCCAACCTCAGCGGCAAATGTGTAAGAGCGAGAAACCGGGATATCTGCATTGGATGATAATACCGCGATTATTACGGCCAAATCTACAGCCGGGTCATCTACCTTTATACCTCCTGCAATATTTAAGAATACGTCTTTTGAAGCTAAGCGAAACGAACAACGCTTTTCCAACACGGCCAATAACATATTTAATCGCTTGGCGTCATATCCATTTGAAGAACGCTGTGGAGTACCATAGGCGGCTGTACTAACCAGCGCTTGGACTTCAACCTGCAAGGGGCGCAGGCCTTCAATCGTCGTAGATATGCACGA
>ENA-OUVC01000697-OUVC01000697.1-marine-metagenome-genome-assembly--contig:-NODE-697-length-21320-cov-4.373958_pt1 | contig 21320 bp, 21 predicted proteins | sample MGYA00248622_ERZ508571 | MGnify/ENA primary metagenome ERZ508571 (study PRJEB26236, sample SAMN06267175) | marine metagenome | isolation source: Columbia River Estuary | place: USA:Columbia River Estuary... | reverse complement strand
TAACGCGGGGCCAGAAGAAGGAGAAGTGTGGCCAAGGTCCGCGTTTATGAGTTAGCTAAAGAGTTAGGGCTTGAAAGTAAAGAGCTACTAGCTAAGCTACAAGAGGTCGGCGAATTTGTTCGCTCAGCCTCCTCAACTGTTGAAGCACCTGTTGTGCGCAAGTTGATGGATAAATTTCCAGATTTAGTACCGGCTGAAACTGCGCCAAAAGCCAAGAAGGCACCTGCTAAAAAAGCTGCGCCAAAACAAACTGTGAAGGTGGAAGATTTACCACCTGAGTTACAAAAAATGGTTGAAGATGCCACACCAATCGCCCGTCCTGCCACACCAACATCTGCTCGTCCAACTAATAATCCATTCTCATCAACTCCATCAAATCCATCAACACCATCAACACCATCAACACCTGGTGCGATGCCAAGACCACCAAGGGCTGGAAATAATCCATTTAGTTCTGGTGGCGCAGGACCGCGGCCACCTGCCAGACCAATTCGGCCAGGAGAGGCTGGAAGAACTCCTGGAAAATTACAACCAGGACAACGCCCACCAATGTCAGGTGCTCGTCCTGGTTCAGTTCGTCCAGGTTTTGCAGCACGTCCACCATCTAATAATCCAAGGCCTAACTCTGGTGCACCTACTTCATCTCGTCCTGGTTCATCATCATCTCCATATCGCACACCATCAACATCTCCATCTGCTTCACCATTTGGTGGCAAAGGTGGCGGTCGACCACCACAACGAGGTGGCGCAGCTGGTGCATTTGGTAAAGGGGGCAAAGGTAAAAATAAAAATCGTGGACAAAAGAGTAAAAAAGAAAGACGCGAAGATTTTGAAAATTTACCAGCACCTCAATTAGGTGGCGCGGTAGTCCCACATGGTGATGGCAAGACGGTAGTGCGTATGCGCCGTGGTGCTACTTTGATGGATTTTGCAGAGAAGATTGCAGCAGATCCAGCAGCTTTAGTTTCAGCACTATTTCATTTAGGTGAGATGGTAACTGCAACTCAATCAGTTGATGAAGATACCTTTACATTGCTGGGCGCAGAGCTTGGATTTATTATTCAAATCGTTAGCCCAGAGGATGAGGATCGTGAATTACTAGAGGAGTTTGATATCAATCTTGAGCAGGAGCTCTCTGAGATTGATCCTGAGGATTTAGTTGTGCGCTCGCCAATTGTTACCGTAATGGGACATGTTGATCATGGTAAAACTAGATTGTTAGATGCGATTCGTTCAACTGAGGTTATTAAATCTGAGGCTGGTGGAATTACTCAACATATTGGTGCATATCAGATTCATCATGATCATAACGGCACAAATCGAGCAATTACCTTTATTGATACCCCAGGTCATGAGGCATTCACTGCGATGAGAGCACGTGGAGCTAAGGTCACAGATATTGCAGTGTTAGTAGTTGCTGCAGATGATGGCGTTATGCCACAAACAATTGAAGCACTAAATCATGCTCAAGCAGCTGATGTGCCAATTGTGGTGGCGGTAAATAAGATTGATAAAGAGGGTGCTAACCCAGACAAGATTCGCCAGCAATTAACTGAGTACAACTTGATCGCTGAAGAGTATGGCGGACAGACCATGTTCGTAAATGTTTCAGCTCTTTCTGGTAAAGGAATTGATGAGTTAATTGCAGCAATTTTGTTAACGGCAGATGCAGTAATTGATTTACGTGCGATTGCAGATGACATTGCAAGAGGTGTTGCAATTGAAGCAAATCTTGATAAGGGCCGTGGACCAGTTGCAACTGTTTTGGTACAACGTGGAACCTTGCATGTGGGGGACGCGATAGTTGCCGGTGGTGCTTATGGCCGTGTTCGTGCGATGTTAGATGAGCATGGACAAACCTTGGAAGAGGCTGGTCCATCACGTCCAGTTCAAGTTCTTGGATTTACATCTGTTCCTGGCGCGGGTGATTCATTTATTGTTGCCGAAGATGATCGAACTGCACGTCAGATCGCAGAGAAGCGTCAGCTTGCATCAAGAAATGCATCTTTAGCTAAGGCACGCAAGAAGATTTCACTTGAAGATTTCATGGAGCAATCAAAGGTAAGTACTTTGAACTTAATTCTAAAGGGCGATGTTTCTGGATCGGTAGAAGCCTTAGAGGATGCGTTAGTTCAACTAGATGTTGGTACTGAGGTTGATCTAAGAGTTATTCACCGTGGTGTTGGTGCGATTACTAAGAATGACGTTACCTTGGCATCTGCTTCAACGGCAGTAATCATTGGCTTTAACGTTAAGCCTGAGCCACAAACTGCAATCTTTGCCGAACAAGAAGGTGTTGAAGTTAAGTTCTACACCGTTATTTACAAGGCAATTGAAGAGATTGAAGCATCTCTTAAGGGACTTCTTAAGCCAGAGTTTGAAGAGGCAGTACTTGGTAATGCTGAAATTAGAGACATATTCAAATCAAGCAAGTTTGGAAATATTGCTGGTTGCGTAGTTTCTGATGGAATTATTCGCCGAAATGCCAAGGTTCGAACTATGCGAGCTGGTGTTGTGATTGGTGAAAACTTAAGCATTGAATCACTTCGAAGATTTAAAGATGATGCCACTGAGGTTCGCGATGGATTTGAGTGCGGTATTGGTCTTGGATCATTTAAGGATCTTCAGGTAGGAGATGTAATTCAAGCTTATGAAATCCGTGAGAAAAAGCGGGCTTAACATATGCCAAGTAAACGTCCACTACAGGTTGCCGATCGCATCAAAGAGTTAGTTGCTAACGCACTTGAGTCACGGGTAAAAGATCCACGGCTTGGGTTTGTAACAATTACAGATGTTCGAGTAACTGGAGATTTACAACAAGCTTCAGTTTTTTACACAGTTCTAGGTGATGCTGCTGCTCATGAATCAAGTGCTGCAGCATTAAGTAGTGCAAAAGGAATGCTTCGATCTGAAGTTGGACGAGCACTTGGCTTAAGAGTCACACCATCGATCGAATTTTTCCTAGATGGCATGGCAGATTCTGCTTCAGCAATGAATGATTTAATTGAGCAGATGCATAAGGCTGATGCTGAGCTTGAAAAATTAAGAGCTGGCGCAAAACCTGTTGCTGAAGATCCATATAAAAAACATAACTAATAGGTGATTTAATGGATGGCTTTTTATTAGTAGATAAAGCCGGGGCAATGACCAGTCATGATGTAGTGGCGATGGCTCGTAAAAAACTTGATACCAAAAAAGTAGGCCATGCTGGCACATTAGATCCGATGGCAACTGGAGTGTTAGTGCTTGGTGTTGGAATTGCTACCAGACTTCTTACCTACATCACAGATGGCAAAAAAGCATATGAGGCAACTATTAATTTGGGAAGTGCAACACATACAGATGATAAAGATGGAGATGTAATATCAACTGCCACCGCTGATCAAATAGCTAAAATTAATGATGAAGTGATTACAAATGAGCTGGCAAAGTTTGTTGGAATAATTAAACAAAGACCTAGTTCAGTATCTGCCATAAAAATTGATGGAAAATCTGCTCATGCCAGAGTTAGGGCAGGAGAGATTGTCGATATTCCTGAACGAGATGTAAGCATTGATGAAATACTTGTTAAAGAGATTAGACATACAGCCACTGCAATCGAAGTTGATGTATCTGTTACCTGCTCTGCCGGAACTTATATCCGAGCGATCGCAAGAGATTTGGGTGAGAGATTAAGTCTTGGCGGCCACCTAACCTCACTTCGACGTACTTTGGTTTCACCATTTACTTTGCAAGATTGTCACCCCTTGGCGCAGGCGCCATTGATCTCTATTTCTGCGGTAATTGAAAAACTTTTTCCGATCAGAAAGTTAGATTTAGCTCAAAGCAGAGAGATCACATTTGGTCGAGTGATTGAACAAAACCAGCAAAGTGGTGTTGTGGCAGCCCTTGATTCACAAGATAATTTCCTGGCCTTACTAGAGAACAAGTTACAAGGTTCACAAGTTGTGGCTGCGCCAATTTTAGTTAAGGTCAGTGAGTAATTATGTTTTATGAAAGAATACGCAGATGAAGGTATTAGCTCTTGGAATCTTTGATGGAGTACACGCTGGGCATCAACAGATAATTAAGACCGCCAAACATCTTGGTGAAGTAACAGTTATGACTTTTGATCCACACCCAACTTCAGTGGTTGCCCCCGAGCGCACACCTTCTCAATTGATCTCTGTTAAAGATCGAATTGAATTACTCAAACAAGTAGGTGCTACTCATGTGGAGGTAGTTAACTTCAATAAGGATTTTTCCCAGCTATCACCAGATCAATTCATTGAAGATGTTTTACTCGGTCGATTTAAAGCCGAACATGTTGTGATTGGTGAGAACTTTAATTTTGGATTTAAGGCCCAAGGTTCACCAAAGTATTTATCAGAGGTTGGACCTAAGTATGGCTTTGGTGTTTCTATAGTTAAGTTACAAGAAGAGCGTGGTTCAACAATTTCATCTACTCGAATTAGAAGTTTAATTATTGACGGTGAGATTGAGCGAGCAAATGAATTACTGACAAGAAGATTTTATTTAAAGGGCCCAGTTGTGCATGGTGAAAAGCGGGGAAGAGAAATTGGATATCCAACTGCCAATCTTGGACTAAGCCCACTTTCCACAATTCCAGCTGATGGAGTTTATGCCGGTTGGTTAAGTGTTGGTGAAAGCAGATGGGCAGCTGCAATATCAATTGGAACAAATCCAACTTTTCCAGGAGTTAGAGGAAGACAAGTGGAAGCGTATGCAATTGATCAAGTTGGGTTAGATTTATATGATCAAGAAGCAAAAATTGAATTTGGTTTCAGATTACGTGACACCTTAAAGTTTGATGGATTAGCACCACTACTTGAGCAGATGAAAAAAGATTGTGATCAGGCTAGGGAATTGACCAGTAAATAACGCTCAAATACGCATGGATTTTAAGTATCAACTACTGCGCTGGTAATCTTCTCTTTACTAAAGCGAGAAGGTGCGCCTTCGTGAATAACACCGAGGCCCTCGTGACAGACAGAAGGAGCAATACAAATGGCATTAACGCCAGAGGTTAAAAAGGAAATCATTACCAAGTACGGCTCATCTGCAACTGACACAGGTAGCCCAGAAGCACAGGTAGCACTTCTTTCAAAGCGTATTGATGAGATAACACAACATTTGCAGACAAATAAAAAGGATCATCACAACCGTCGTGGTTTGTTATTGATGGTCGGTAAGCGTCGTCGGATTTTGCAGTACCTCGCCAAGACAGATATTGAGCGCTATAGAGCGATTATCGAAAAGCTCGATCTTCGCCGTTAAATAACAATCAGCAAAAAACTTTATCGCTAAGAGTTTTGGTCCTCGGTAGTGGTTTCCGGAAAACGATTTTCCGTGAACTTCGATCGAAGATCCATTCTCTAGATTTAAAGTGTTGAGAAATGGAGATGACCCATGGAGGGTCAAGATGTGCAATCAGCCGTTGCAAAAATAGACAACGGTAAATTTGGAAAGCGGGAGATCCGCTTTGAAACTGGCCGACTAGCTCGGCAAGCAGCGGGAACTGCCGTTGTTTATTTAGATGATGACAGCATGTTGCTATCTGCAACTACTGCGTCAAAAAATCCGAAGGATCAATTTGATTTCTTCCCACTAACAGTTGATGTGGAAGAGCGAATGTATGCTGCTGGAAAAATTCCAGGATCATTTTTCCGTCGTGAAGGACGTCCGTCCGAGGATGCAATCCTTACCTGTCGATTAATCGATCGCCCACTACGCCCATCCTTTATTAAGGGATTGCGTAATGAGGTTCAGATTGTTGTAACTGTTATGGCGTTAAATCCTGATCATATGTATGACGTAATTGCGATTAACGCAGCATCAATGTCAACACAATTAGCAGGACTGCCATTTTCTGGCCCAATCGGTGGTGTGCGAGTTGCACTAATCGAAGGTCAATGGGTTGCTTTCCCAAATCACTCTGATTTAGATAAAGCTGTCTTTGACATGGTAGTTGCTGGTCGAATTTCAGATGGTGATGTTGCAATCATGATGGTTGAGGCTGAAGCCACTGTTAAGACAATTGAATTAATAAAGGGTGGCGCAACAGTGCCAACTGAGGAGATTGTCGGTCAAGGACTTGAGGCAGCAAAGCCATTTATTAAGATACTTTGCGAGGCTCAGTTAGCACTTGCTAAGAAGTCGGCAAAACCAACTGGTGAGTTCCCAGTATTCCTTGAGTACCAAGATGATATTTATGCAGTTGTTGAAAAGGCTGCTAAAGATGATCTAACCAAGGCGTTAACAATTGCTGGTAAGCAAGAGCGTGAGACTAAGTTAGATGAAATCAACAAGAGTGTTACTGAAAAAATCACACCAGATTTTTCAGAGCGCACAAAAGAGATTTCAGCAGCACTTAGATCTGTAACTAAGAAATTAGTTCGTCAACGTGTATTACGCGATAAAATCCGTATTGATGGACGTGGATTGCGAGATATTCGTGCATTAACTGCTGAGGTTGAGGTAATTCCTCGAGTCCATGGTTCTGCAATATTTGAACGCGGTGAGACTCAGATTTTGGGTATTACTACATTAAATATGCTTAAGATGGAACAGCAACTAGATACTCTTTCACCAGAGGATCACAAGCGTTATATGCATAACTACAACTTCCCACCATATTCTGTTGGTGAAACTGGAAGAGTTGGATCTCCAAAGCGTCGCGAAATCGGACATGGTGCATTAGCTGAACGTGCTCTTGTTCCTGTTCTACCAACTCGCGAAGAGTTTCCATATGCAATTCGTCAGGTTTCAGAAGCACTTGGATCAAATGGATCAACATCTATGGGATCAGTTTGTGCTTCAACAATGTCATTGTTAAATGCAGGTGTGCCACTTAAGGCTGCTGTTGCAGGTATTGCAATGGGACTTATCTCTGATGATGTTGATGGTAAAACTGAATATGTAGCATTGACCGATATCTTGGGTGCAGAGGATGCATTCGGCGATATGGACTTTAAGGTTGCTGGTACAAAAGAGTTTGTTACCGCACTTCAGTTAGATACAAAACTTGATGGAATTCCTGCATCAGTTCTATCTGCTGCACTCTTGCAAGCAAAAGAAGCAAGACTTGCAATTTTGGATGTTATGAATCAAGCAATTTCATCTCCTGATGAAATGTCACTTCTTGCGCCAAGAATTATTTCAATCAAGGTGCCAGTTGACATGATTGGTGCAGTTATCGGGCCTAAGGGCAAGATGATTAACCAGATTCAAGATGAGACTGGTGCTGACATCACCATCGAAGATGATGGAACTATTTATATCGGAGCAACTGAAGGATCAGCTGCTGAAGCTGCGAAAGCGCAGATTAATGCGATCGCAAATCCAGTGCAGTTATCAGTTGGCGATAAGTTCAACGGTTCAGTTGTAAAACTGGCGACCTTTGGTGCTTTCGTAAACCTTGCTCCTGGTAAAGATGGCTTGCTACACATCTCGCAGATTCGCAAGATGCATGGTGGTAAGCGAATTGAAAACCTTGAAGAAGTAATGAAGGTTGGAGAGAAGATTGAAGTTGTTATTAATGAGATTGACCCTAAGGGTAAGTACTCATTAGTTCCTGCAAATCTTCCTGAGGAAGCTAAGAGCGAGTAATTTGGCAAGAACAGTTCTTCCTAGTGGCTTGCGAATAGTCACTGAAGAGGAAAAATCTGTTCGCTCTGCAGCTTTTGGTATTTGGGTCAATGTTGGCTCCCGCGATGAATCACTTTCAACCGCGGGAGCTTCACATTTTCTAGAACACCTTTTGTTTAAAGGCACTAAGCGAAGAACTTCCTTAGAAATTTCCTCAGCGATTGAAGCTGTTGGTGGTGAAACAAATGCATTTACTTCAAAGGAGTACACCTGTTTTTACGCACGAGTTATAGATAAAGATCTCCCGCTCGCAGTTGATGTCATAAGTGACTTAATTACCTCTTCAGTTGTAAAACAAGCAGATGTTGATGCAGAGCGCAAAGTAGTTTTAGAAGAGATAGCGATGCGAGATGATGATCCAAGTGATTTAATACATGATCTATTTCTTGAAAAATACTATGGAGATTCCCCTCTTGGGCGGCCAATTTTGGGCACAGTTGAATCAATTAAATCTATGCAGCGCAGTACAGTCTTTAATTACTATAAGAATCGATATCAACCAAGTGACCTCGTGGTGGCAGTTGCAGGAAATATTAAGCATAAAAATGTTGTGAATATGGTCGAAGAAGCACTTAGTAAAGATGGTTTCTTGGATCAACCAAAGAGTGATTATGAATTGCGCACTTCAGGAAAAATTAAAGTTCCAGGACGTGGGGAAGTAACTTTACTTGATCGAAAAACTGAGCAAGCACACATAATTTATGGTGTACCGAGTGTGGCTAGAGATGATAAAAAAAGATTTGCTTTAAGTATTTTATCTTCAGCACTTGGTGGTGGAATGTCCTCTCGATTATTTCAAGAGATAAGAGAAAAGCGTGGCCTGGCTTATTCAACATATGCATATAACCAACAATTCGCAGGTAGTGGAGTTTTATCTTTCTATGTTGGTTGCAAGCCAGAAAAAGCTGAAGAGGCGATTAAAATCATTCAATCGATATTGCAAGATGTAGCAGATAATGGATTAACTGATGAGGAGATCACTCGAGCAAAGGGTGCTGTTTCTGGGTCGCTAGTTCTTAGCCAGGAGGACACTGGATCTCGAATGACTCGAATTGGTAAAAGTGAGTTGGTTTATGGACAAGTTCTTAGTTTTGATGAAATTCTGCGTGAGATTGCCGAAGTAACACAGGAGCAAATAAAGGAAATTGCACGCCAAATCCTGCCGGAATCTCCTACCCTTGCGGTAGTGGGACCATTTAGATCCACAAGTAAATTTGAAAGGCTGATCAAATGAAGGTTGCAGTATTAGGCGCTAAGGGAAGAATGGGCGCAGAGGCAGTAGCAGCAATTAATTCTGCAACTGATTTAACTCTAAGTGCTGCATTAGATTTAGGTGATTCACTAGATCAACTAGTTTCAACTGGTACTGAAGTTATAGTTGATTTCACCACGCCTGATTCAGTAATGAAAAATCTTGAGTTTGCTATCAATAATGATATTCATGTTGTAGTTGGCACTACTGGCTTTGACGATAAGAAACTTACGCAGCTTAAAACTTTGTTAAGTAATCATCCAAAAGTTGGAGCGCTAATTGCCCCAAACTTTGGTTTAGGTGCAGTTTTGATGATGCAGTTCTCCCAGACTGCCGCAAAATATTTTGAAAGTGCTGAAATTGTTGAGATGCACCACGCGCATAAGGTGGATGCCCCATCTGGAACTGCAATTCGAACTGCGCAAATGATTACAGATGCCAGAAAGCAAAATAAGAAGCCAGCAATGCCTGATGCAACTAAATCTGAGTTGCCTGGCGCACGTGGTGGGAAAGTTGGAGATGTGCCGGTACATTCAATTAGATCCCATGGATATGTTGCTCATCAAGAGGTAATTTTTGGAGATGCTGGAGAAACATTAACAATTCGCCACGACTCAATAAATCGGGCAGGATTTATGCCAGGAGTATTAATTGGAGTTAGAAATGTTGCAAAAAATCCGGGCCTTACCGTAGGTTTGGAAAACTATATGGGGGGTATGTAATGAGTGAAATAACTATGTACGGCGCAGAGTGGTGCGGAGATTGCCGCAGATCTAAGAAGTTCCTAGATGCGAATAATGTTAAATATAACTACATTGATGTTGAGGCAGATGTAACTGCTTCAGAAAAGGTGATTGAAATTAACGGCGGTATGCGATCAATTCCAGTAATTCTCTTTTCAGATGGAACACACCTTACAGAGCCATCAGATGCAGCGTTAAAGGAAAAATTAGAGGCGCTGAAGGTTCTTTAAAACCAGTTATAAATTGCCGCAGATGTTATTGCAGCGGAAATAACAACTACTGGAAATGGCGCTTTAAACTTAAGTGCAACTAGAGCTACTAGAACCCCAGCAGCTCTTTGATCAATAACTAGATCTTTCTTGTTAGCAAAAGTCTGTACACCGACTAATGCACTTAATAGAACTATTGGAACTAGTGCATTAATTCTCATAAAGCTTGGTCGATTAAGCCATTTTTCTGGAACGCTATGGCCAATATATTTATTTAGAAAAGCAGTAAAACTTGCCCCCAGTACAGCAATCCAGATCGCGCTCATTTTTTCAATCCAAAAATTACAGCAAGTAGCACTGTAGTAATAATAGGAATACCAGCTGCAGTGATAGGAGTTAGTAGTAAAGCCCATGCAATAGCTACAGCTGAAACGATAAAGTGAGTTTTGTTTTTAAGACGTGGCCAAATCAAACCGCAAAAGGCAGCTGGAACTGCGGCATCTAATCCCCATACAGCTGGATCACCGATTGCACTGGCGCCTAAAGCTCCAAGGAAGGTGAATAAGTTCCAAAAAACAAACACTCCAATTCCAGTAACGTAGAAACCTCTTCGGCGATCAGCATCATTTTCCTGCAAGGTTGCAACCGCTGTTGATTCATCAATAGTAATTTGTGCAGCAAGAATTCTTTTTAATCCCTTAACTTTTAATATTGGCGCCATTTGCAGGCCGTAAAGTGCGTTTCTAAATCCAAGCAAGGTTGCAGTTGCAATTGCACTAACTGCCGAACCGCCAGCTCCCATAATTCCAACCACTGCAAATTGCGACGCACCTGAGAAGAGCAAGATTGAAAGCAGACAGGTTTGCAGGATAGAAAAACCTGCAGTCACACCAGCGGCCCCGAAGGCAGCGCCATAAAGTCCTACGGTAAATGCAACGCTAAGGGCGGTGCGATCGACCTGGTTCCTGTTTGGATTTATTGACACGCCGACACTTTAATCCAGCCAATCACCATTCACCAAAGATAGGGTCGCAACCATGAGCGATGAGATCATTTTTAGAGACGATATGTCGGTAGAGCTTGTTAAATCAAGTGCAAGTGATGCCGATGTTGTTTGGGCAGCACGTGTTTCTACCGCCGGTGATAAGTCATTAGAAGATGTTGGTGGCGATGCGGCGAAATCTGAAGGTCTCATTAATTATTTAGCACGAGAGCGACATGGCTCTCCATTTGAACATACCTCAATGACTTTTTTTATCTCTGCTCCTATTTTTGTTTTCCGAGAGTTCATGAGACATCGAATTGCTTCATACAATGAAGAAAGTGGAAGATACCGAGAGCTAAAGCCTGTTTTTTATATTCCAAGTAAAGAACGAAAGTTAGTCCAGATCGGTAAAGCTGGCGCCTATACATTTGTTGATGGCACACCAGAGCAGTTTGAAATTACGGTAGCTGCGATTAAAGAAACTTGTAAATTAGCTTATGCAAATTATCAAAAAATGCTAGATGCAGGTGTGGCACGTGAAGTTGCCAGAGCAGTATTACCAGTAACTTTGTACTCATCCATGTATGTAACAATGAATGCAAGAGCATTAATGAATTTTCTTTCACTAAGAACTGCACGAGAAGGTTCACATTTTCCCTCATATCCACAACGGGAAATTGAGATGGTGGCTGAGAAAATGGAAGCACATTTTGCCAAGTTAATGCCGATTACCTACGGAGCATTTCAAAAATCTGGCCGCATAGCCCCGTAAATAAGCGGTAGCCTTAACCCATGCAAATCACACCACCATTTGGTCGGCTAATCACCGCAATGGTCACTCCATTCTCAAAATCAGGTGAGATTGATTGGGCTGGTGTTGAAAAGATTGCGGCACATTTAGTTTCAACTGGTCATGATGGAATTGCAGTAAATGGCACAACAGGTGAGGCACCAACTACTTCTGATGATGAAAAAGATCAAATAATTAAAGTCGTCCGCAATGTTGTGGGAGATAAAATCAAAATAGTTGCCGGTGCTGGAAATAATGAAACATCTCACTCAGTTGAACAAGCACAACGCGCTGCTAAAGCAGGTGCAGATGGTTTATTAGTTGTTACCCCTTATTACAACAAGCCACCACAAGCTGGAATCCAAGCTCACTTTAAAGCAATGGCTGATGCCACTGACTTACCAGTCATGATGTATGACATTCCTGGTCGCACCGGTGTTGAAATTGAGTCAGATACGATTGTAAAACTTGCAGAACATAAAAATATTGCAGCTTTAAAAGATGCTAAGGGCAACCCAGCAGCAACATCTTGGGTAATACAACGATCTTCCATTCCAGTTTATTCTGGTGATGATATTTTGAATCTGCCGTTACTTTCAGTCGGCGCAGTGGGTTTCGTTTCAGTTTGCGGTCATACTGTTGGCGCAGATTTAAGAATTATGCTCGATGCTTGGTTTTCTGGAAATTCTGCCAAAGCCTTAGAAGTGCATCAAAAACTTCTCCCGGTATTTACTGGAACATTCCGCACGCAAGGTGCGATATTAACTAAGGCTGCCTTAAATTTGATGGGCCTTCCTGGCGGATTTACAAGATTGCCACTTGTTGATGCAACTGATGCGCAAATTGCGCAATTAAAGGTTGATCTGCAAGCAGGCGGCGTTAAATTAAAATAATTAGATGAACCATCCCCATCCTGGTCTGCCTTACCCTGCGAAGTTAGCTAAGAAAACTCTTCGAATAGTAGCTCTCGGCGGCTTAGGCGAAATCGGCCGCAACATGACAGTTTTTGAATATGAAGGGAGATTATTAATTGTTGATTGCGGCGTGCTATTTCCAGGCGATGATCAACCAGGTATTGATTTAATTCTGCCTGATTTTTCATACTTGAAAGATCGAATGAATGACATCGAGGCAATTTTTCTAACCCATGGACATGAAGATCATATTGGCGCTGTTCCTTACTTACTTAGAGAGCGCAGTGATATTCGAATTATTGGTTCTCAGCTAACACTTGCATTTGTTGCTCCTAAGTTAAAAGAGCGCAGAATAACTGCTCCGATGACTCAGGTTAAAGCTGGACAAGTTGAACAGGTTGGACCATTTACTTTGGAGTTTGTAACAGTAAATCACTCAATTCCAGATTCATTGGCGGTTGCGATTAAAACACCTGCCGGAGTTATCTTGCACACTGGAGATTTTAAAATGGACAAAATGCCATTAGATGGCAAAGTTACAGATTTAGAAACCTTTGCCAGGTTAGGAAAAGAAGGGGTTGATTTATTCTTAGTTGATTCAACAAATGCGGATGTGCCAGGGCTAACTGTTGCAGAAAAAGACATCTATCCAGCATTAAAAGAGGCGATCGATAAGACGCCAAGAAGAGTTGTTGTTACCTCATTTGCATCTCATGTTCACAGAATTCAGCAGGTATTAAACGCTGCTAATGAATCTAATCGCAAGGTCGCATATGTAGGCAGATCGATGATCCGAAATATGAAATTGGCAGAAGATTTAGGTTATTTGAAAGTGCCAAATGGTTTAGTGGTTGATTACAAGGACATTGATACATTCGGCGACAAAATAGTCTTAGTTTGTACTGGCTCTCAGGGTGAGCCACTTGCAGCACTTTCTAGAATCGCAAATGGTGATCATGAAATCCAGGTTGGCAAAGGTGACACAGTAGTTTTAGCCTCTTCACTAATTCCTGGCAATGAAAAATCTGTTTATCGTGTGATAAATGAGTTAACTAGATTTGGCGCTCATGTTGTTCATAAAGGCAATGCAATGGTTCACGTTTCTGGACATGCATCAGCAGGGGAGCTACTTCACTGTTATGAAGTGGTTAAACCGAAAAACGTTTTACCAGTACATGGTGAGTGGCGACATATGAGAGCAAATGCTGATCTTGCTATGAAATCAGGTTTATCTGAGCACAACGTTGTAATTGCAGAGAATGGAATAACTATTGATGTAGCAAATGGCCATGCTGACATATCAGGTTCAGTACCTTGTGGTTATGTTTATGTTGATGGACAAAGTGTTGGCGAGATAACTGAAAGCTCACTAAAGGATCGTCGAATATTAGGGGACGAAGGGTTTATCTCGGTTGTAGTTGTTATTGATTCCCAAAGCGGAAAGATAGTTGCTGGTCCAGATATACATGCTCGTGGATTTACTGAGGATAAAACTTTATTTGATGATGTTAAAGGTGATATCGAAAAAGCATTAAGTAAGGCAGTTGCTGGTGGATTTAATGGAACGCATCAACTATCTCAAGTAGTACGTAAAACCATTGGCAGCTGGGTGGGGGAGGAACATCGTCGTAAGCCGATGATCATTCCGTTAGTTGTTGAGGTTTAATAAACCTTTTTTCTTAACTTTCTAGCCAAAGTGCGTGCCGATTACGGCTTGAAATTAACTTATTCTTTAGGCTTATCTTCTTATGGCAAAGAAAAAATCAACAAAGAAATCTAATTTCTTTGCACCGGTGCTGCGGGGTATTGGCTGGCTCTGGCGTTTAATCGCAAGGGCAATTGGCAGCAGTGTTCGTTTCATATTTAGATCCTCCAAAGAGTTAGATCCAGCTCATCAAAGGGATGGCATTGCTTTCTTTTTATTTATTCTGGCCCTGATATCTGCAGCTGGTGTTTGGTTTGATCTTAATAACCAATTAGGTAGAGCGACCTACTCATTCTTATTTGGGGCAGTTGGCCTTCTAGCAAACATAGTTCCAGTTATGTTCATATTTTTTGCATATCGACTATTTAAATCTACTGATGATTCAGCCGATATTGGACGGATTTCGATCGGAACCATTCTGATCGTTGTTAGCTCAACTTCGTTATCACACATAATTAATGGTTCAACTGGAACTGGTGCAACTGCAATGCGAGATGGTGGTGGCTGGATTGGCTACGGCGCATCAACTGGATTAGTCGCGCTAGTAACTGAAGTACTAGCTATTCCAATTTTGCTCATCTTCTTAGTATTTGGCTTGCTGGTAATCACTAAGACCCCACTTTCAAAAGTTTTGTCCCAAATCGGAAAAGTCTTTAGCTTAGGTCGATCTGGTATCAGCAATGCCAGAGCCAGAAGAGCAGAGCGGTTAGTCGATGAAGATTTTGAAGTTAGTGAGAGTCCGCCTTTTGAATCACCATTGGTTAAGGATTTAGTCCAAGAGTTTGAACCTCAGCAATTAGATTATGAGGTTGAACTTGAGGATTTTGATGAGATTACTCAAGAGGTACCAAAGATTAGTAAGCCTGTTAAGAGTGAGAACACCAGACCTCAGCAACTCCTACTTTCCTCTGATGTGAAGTATGAATTACCGCCAGCTGATTTACTTCGTAGTGGGCCAGCGAGTAAGGGAAAATCTAAGGTTAATGAAACTGTAGTGGCAGCTCTTAAACAAGTCTTTGAACAATTTGATGTTGATGCTCAAGTTACAGGATTTATGCGAGGTCCAACGGTAACTAGATATGAGGTTGAGTTAGGAAATGGCGTAAAGGTTGAAGCAATTTCAGCTCTTTCTAAAAACATTGCATATGCGGTTGCAAGTGGTGAGATAAGAATCCTTTCACCAATCCCAGGTAAATCAGCGGTTGGAATTGAAATTCCAAACTCAGATCGAGAAATCGTTGCTTTAGGCGATGTTCTTAGATCATCGGTTTCATCAAGTGATACCCACCCAATGTTAATTGCACTAGGAAAAGATGTTGAAGGATCATTCTTGTGTGCAAACCTAGCCAAAATGCCACATCTTTTAGTGGCCGGTGCAACTGGTGCGGGTAAATCATCAATGATTAATTCCTTGGTAGTTTCAATATTAATGCGGGCAACTCCGGACGAAGTTCGCCTAGTTTTAATTGATCCAAAGCGCGTAGAACTAACAAATTATGAGGGCGTGCCGCATTTAATTGCACCAATTATTACAAATCCAAAGAAGGCAGCTGATGTTTTATCTTGGGTAGTTCGTGAAATGGAAATGCGATATGACGATTTATCCGTCTTTGGCTTTAGGCATATTGATGATTTTAATAAAGCTGTTAAGGCTGGCAAGGTAGCCCAGCCAGCAGGCAGTGAGCGAACACTTGAGCCATATCCTTATTTACTTGTAATAGTTGATGAGTTAGCAGATTTAATGATGGTGGCAGCACGTGAAGTTGAAGAATCAATTGTGAGAATTACTCAGTTAGCAAGAGCTGCCGGAATTCATTTAGTGCTTGCAACCCAGCGTCCTAGCGTTGATATTGTTACTGGTTTAATCAAAGCCAATGTGCCATCTCGTCTATCTTTTGCAACTAGCAGCTTGGCAGATTCACGAGTTATTTTAGATACACCAGGGGCAGAGAAATTAGTTGGCCAAGGTGATGGTTTATTCCTACCAATGGGAGCGAGCAAGGCAGTGCGTATTCAAGGAGCATATGTTTCAGAACGTGAAATTGAAGCAGTTGTAAACCATGTTAAAGGTCAATTACAACCGGTGTACCGAATAGATTTAAATGCACCAATCAAATCAATTGCAGTAACTGATGATGTGGGAGATGATTTAGATTTATTATTGCAAGCAATTCAATTAGTGGTTTCAACTCAATTTGGATCAACCTCAATGTTGCAGCGAAAATTAAGAGTTGGTTTTGCAAAAGCTGGACGACTGATGGACTTAATGGAAAGTCGTGGAATTGTTGGCCCAAGTGAAGGTTCAAAAGCTAGGACTGTTTTGATTAATGCAGAGCAAATGCCAGATGTACTGGAGTCGATTAGAGGTAACCAGTAGTTCACTTGGCAGGGTGAGTGGATGGGTGAAAATTTTTTAAAGTCATAATTGAGCGTGCTGACCCCCAAAAATTTCCCAAAAATTATTGTCCATTACTGCCCCTGAGTTCTACCATTAAGACTCCCCAAAGCAGGATTGGTTAGCCAAATGGAATCTAAATCTTCACTAGCGCAGGCAAGAGAAGCTGCTGGGTTAACCGTTGAACAAATTTCTGCTCTAACTAATATCCGAGCAGCGGTAATTAAAGATTTAGAAATGAATTCAGTTGAAATTTGTGGCGGTATTGCATATGCCCGCGGACATATTAGAACTATTACAAAAGTTTTAAATCAAAAAACACCTAAGTCAGTTTCCTTTGACGCCGATTTAATCGTTGCCGAGATTGAAGCAGCACAGAGTGAAGATGGCAGAAAGATCATCGATCGTTTAGCTGAAAACAATGTTGCAGATAAGCCAAGAGAGAAAAAGCGAATAAAGTTTCGAACGCTGGCTTCAATTTCAGCTGCTGTTTTAAGTATTGGCTTTGTCGCCCAGGTTGCTATAGGTAATGTTTCAAATATTGATGTTGATACTTCTCAAATCACAACAACACGTAAGAGCTTTCAAAATGAGGCTGCTAGTACGCCAGCTGGAGTTAACTTAGTTGTAACAGGCATTAGTGGAAAAAGTTGGATTGGTCTAACTAATGCAAATGGCGAGCAGGTATTTAATGGACAAATTTCATCAGGTCAGGTTGCAACTTTTAATGACCCACAATTAATTAAAGCTGTGATTGGAAATGCTGGCGCAGTCAAGTTAAATCTCAATGGCTCAGATTTAGGAGTGGCTGGAGCCGAAGGTGAGGTAGTTCGCTTAGATTTTGATGCGAATGGGCAGTTGTAATTCGTTAAATTAGAAGTTATGTAAGCCCTGCGCTGTATCCTTAGCGCACAGTGAGTTCAAAAATCCTTAATGAGAAAAAACCTCGCACAGTTGCGTTGGTTACTCTGGGTTGTGCCCGAAATGAAACAGACTCTGAGGAGTTAGCTGGACGACTTGCAGCAGATGGTTGGCAATTAGTTACCAATCCTGCTGATGCTGAAATTGCAGTAATTAACACCTGTGGATTTATTGAAAGTGCTAAGAAAGATTCTATTGACGCCCTAATGCAAGCTCATTCACTTAAAGGCAATGGCGTAACTAAAGCAGTGGTAGCAGTTGGCTGTATGGCTGAGCGATATGGCACCGAACTTGCTCAAGAAATGAGTGAGACTGATGCCATCTTAAGTTTTGATGATTACAAAGATATTTCAGAGCGCTTAAATACCATCATTGAGGGTGGAAAGATTAAAACCCACGTACCAAAAGATCGCAGAACACTGCTTCCAATCGCACCGGTTGATCGTGCTGCCAGCCGAGATATAGCCAAGGGCAAAGAGGTCAATCCAATTGGCACAGTACTTCGTAAGCGACTTGATAATGCGCCAATTGCGCCTTTAAAAATTGCTAGCGGATGCGATCGAAGGTGTTCATTTTGTGCAATCCCATACTTCCGGGGCTCTTTCATCTCTCGTAAACCAGCTGAAATTATTGAGGAAGCAAAGTGGCTGGCAGATAATGGCGTTACCGAGCTTTATCTAGTTAGCGAAAACACCACCTCGTTTGGCAAAGATTTTGGTGATTTAAAAATGATGGAGAAAATGCTGCCTGAGCTTTCAAAAATTGAAGCAATTAAGCGAATCAGACTTTCTTATCTGCAACCAGCTGAGGTCAGGCCAACATTGCTACAAGCCATGGTTTCAGTAGATAAAGTTGTTCCTTACTTTGATCTATCTTTCCAACATGCAAATGGTGATCTGCTTAGAAGTATGCGCAGATTTGGCGATGGCGAGAAATTCCTGCATTTAATCTCCCAAATCAGAGCACTTTCACCCACTGCTGGAATTAGATCAAACTTTATTGTTGGTTTTCCTGGTGAAAGTGATGCTCAATTTATGGATCTAATTGAGTTTTTGTCTCAGGCACAATTAGATGCAATCGGAGTTTTTGGATACTCAGATGAGGATAAAACTGAAGCAGAGAGTCTTGCAAATAAGGTTGCACCAGAGCTAATTGCTGAAAGAGTTTCAGAGCTTTCTACTTTAGTAGATGAGTTAATTACTCAACGCTCTGAGATGCGAATCGGTGAGAAGATTTCAGTATTGATTGAGGATGAAGGTGAGCAAGAGGGAAGAGCAGAGCATCAAGGCCCTGATGTTGATGGTTCAACCTTTGTGAAATCACGAAATAAGTATCGCGTTGGTGAGTATGTTGACGCAGTCGTTAGTGATGTCGCAGGTGTTGATTTGATAGCGCAGGTAATATGAAAAAGGTGGAGCGTCCCAACTTGCCAAATTCACTAACAATTTTTCGAATTGCAGCTTTGCCATTTTGCGCATATGCCTTATTTAAAAATGGTGGCAATGATGAGAATTGGCGAATTATTGCTTTCACCCTATTTTTTATCGTTGGCTTAAGCGATATTTTAGATGGCAAGATTGCTCGGGATCGAAATCAAATTACTGAGTTTGGAAAACTACTAGATCCAATTGCTGATAAAGCAATGCTTGCAACGGCCACGATTGGTGCCTCCCTCCTTGGCTATTTATCTTGGTGGGTAACGGGAATATTTTTAATCCGAGAGGTTGCCGTAACAATTTTGCGTTTTGCGGTGATTAAAAAGGGTGTAATCCCAGCAAGTAAGGGTGGCAAACTTAAGACTTTTTTCCAAAACTTTGGGGTGGGATTTTATATATTGCCACTACCTGCAGTTTTAAACCTACCCCGAGATATTTTCATGGCGATTGCTATTTATTTAACAATTTCAACTGGCGTGGATTACTTTAGAAAGGCCTTAAAGAAGTGAGTTCTAAAGTGCTGGCCAAATCTATTGTTAAAAAACTTACAAAAAAAGGATTGACTCTTTCAGTAGCTGAGTCGGTAACTGCTGGCGGCTTAGCAAGTGAATTGACCATGATCCCTGGCTCATCAAAGGTTTTTCAAGGTGGTGTAATTGCATATAGTGATGAGATTAAAGTATCTGAATTAAAAATTAGTAAAGCTGATATAAAAAAACATACTGCAGTTTCAGAGGAGATTGCAATTGCAATGGCGCAAGCAGTGCGATTGAAATTAAAAACAGATTACGCAATCTCAACTACTGGGGTAGCAGGACCTGGCCGGGCATATGGTCAAAAAGCGGGAACTGCCTGGGTTGGGGTATCTAGTAAAAAAGAGAGTTTTGCAGTGGCCTTGACCCTTTCCGGTGATAGGGAATCGATCCGACATGCCATTATTACCAGCGCATTAGCAGCTCTAGAGCGTATTCTTAAGCCGTGATACTTCTACGAACTCATATCGGAAGCACCTTACGTGCTGCCCGGATTGAACAAGGACGCACCCTTCGCGATGTTGCAAAGAGCGCCCGAGTTTCTCTTGGTTATTTATCTGAGGTTGAGCGCGGACATAAAGAAGCATCAAGTGAGTTATTAAATGCAATTTGCTCAGCCCTTGATCTATCTCTTTCCACAATCTTGGTTGATGTTGCCACTGTGGTTAAAAACCACGAATCCCCAGTATTAACAATCTCGACTTTGCAAGTGGTAGAGACCGCAGCTTAAATTGTCAGCCGAGCCGGCGGCACCACTTTACGCCCGCCAAACTCTTACCAGCAACAAATCTCGCGCAGCTATCTTTAAAGGTGCAAAGGCGGTAATTGCTGAGGTTGGAAATTACCAATCTAATATTGCAGATATCGCACTGCGAGCGCAGGTTTCAAAAGCCACAATTTATAATCAATTCGCCGACAAAGCCGAGATGATGGCGTGCCTAGTTGAAGCTGAAGTAATTAGATTGACCGATCTTGCTCTGAGCGCTTCCTCAAGGACTGATGCTTTATATCTACTTTCAAAAGAGATCTCCCAAGATGGTGCACTTCGCAAATTAGTGCAGAGTGATCCATTAGATATTGCAAAGTTAGTAACTATCTCACCTCATCCAACCTGGGTTTTAGTCCATCAGGGGATTGCAAAGGTTTTTGGCGCAGACTCAGCAACCCTTGGGGTAATTCTTCGCTGGTTAATTGGTCAGATCCCATCGCCAATTACCCAAGAGGAGTCATTGCAGCAATCAAAGCGATTATCTGCCACCCTATTTAGCTAGTACTTTTTTAAAATGCGCATTTCAGAGCTAAGGTCTCGATTAGCAGATTACTTTCCAGATTCAGATACCTATGCCAGAGATATCATCCACTCCGAGCTGGGCGGCATAAGCGTTAACGCTGCGATTGAGATTGGTATGGAGCCGGATGAGATTTGGAAGGCGGTCATCCGCCATAACCCTTCGATGCCGGCTAAGTACAGATAACGGCGTGTCCTAGCCCGGTTTTACCCTTTCGAACAGTTGTTCGATACAATTAGCCTGCCCAACCAGAGCGGTTCCACAGTTCCGCTGGCATCACACGCCAGCCGTCAGTGATCTTCCGTACCTTCTGGACTGAACAATATGACCTCGCTACTGGAGTTAAAAAAACCAAGAGCTGGTCAAGGAGATGAAAGGAAACAAATCAACTATGGCCTCTGCAAATAGAGAACCACAAGAAGATAAAAAAGAAGATAAACGATCTAGTGATCGTGCTAAATCCCTAGATACCGCCCTTGCCCAAATCGAGCGTCAGTTCGG
>ENA-OUVC01000696-OUVC01000696.1-marine-metagenome-genome-assembly--contig:-NODE-696-length-21345-cov-2.502727_pt1 | contig 21345 bp, 32 predicted proteins | sample MGYA00248622_ERZ508571 | MGnify/ENA primary metagenome ERZ508571 (study PRJEB26236, sample SAMN06267175) | marine metagenome | isolation source: Columbia River Estuary | place: USA:Columbia River Estuary... | reverse complement strand
TGATTATTTTTGATGTTAATGTTGGGAGAAGGTGGGCTGTATCTTTGGAGGAAAACTCCTACATCCATCTTTATTCAATTTCCGATCATGGCAATTCTGTAACATACAATAAGGTTGTAACCCTGTATAGGGGTAATCCTGAATGGCCATTAGTCGCCGAAGGTAAGCCATTTGAGGAATTCGCTCGTGACCTAGTGAGGAAATATGTCGGAATCGGAAAACCCTGATACAAAGAGTCCTGCCTATCGTATGTCAATTTGTTTTGATTGCGACAGACTTGTTAAGCCAACGAGGCAGTGCAAGGAATGTGGATGTTTTATGAAAGTCAAAACGCGAATTCCTTCATCTCAATGCCCGCTTGGTAAATGGTAACTAATTACTTTTTCCATTTTTCTTAATTTCTTCTTCATACCATTCGTCTATGAATTTTGAACGGTTTGGGTAGGCATCAGAAAAACGTATATTGCTATTAATTCCCGTCGTACCAATGCCTCCGTATATTTTGTCATAGGCATACCAGCAGAATGATTCGGCCCAGTCTTCCTCGTTGTTTTCTTTTGCATATTCGGTGATTGCTTTTTGGCCAAAGATTAATGAGTGGATGCTGTCACTAGATGCGTCGAGCATGGTCCCAGTTTCGTATTGTTTAAAATTGTTATCTAATAAAGTTTTTGAAATGTTTTTATCTGCAGCCATCGCGTTTTCCCATTTGGTGGAATCTCCAATTCCGGCATATCCTCCTACTACGTGGGCTGTTTCGTGCATTATTAATGGCCCTAGGATGTCGGAGTACTGTCCTTCTGGGTAGACGGTGAAACTGTCATAGTTGGCGTCTGTCATGCCTAGGGTGACCATATCGTCTTCTCTGGTTTGATCTTGTTTGTAGTCTTTTGATGAAATATTTATTTGCTTTATTGGTACTTGAATTTTTGGGAATGTTGTGCGAAAGATGTCGATTGTTGCGCCAACTTCGTTTTGTTTATCGAGGATTACTAATTGATTTTTGTTGTCGTATTCAATGTTTTTTTGTTTGAGGAGTTTATTGAAGGATGTTTTTGTTGTTTCTGATATCAAAATGACGCCATTTATTTTTTGGACTATTGCGTAGTCCATTGCCGGTACGTCTCGGTCGCCTTTGAGGTTTTTTAATAAAATTAGTTCCCCATTTTTCATATTGTCAAAATCGTTGTTTTTCCAAATCATCCATGGGTTTTGGTATTCGAGCGAGTCCGCATCGATTGTTTCTGAAATAAAATAGTCATATTTATTTGATTTTGATGATGTGCATATCGCATAAATGAAGAATGCAGCCACTATGGAGGCTGTCAACATAAAAATGGATCGTATTTTCACTGTATTGATGCCCTTTGTTCAATATATTACTATCAGAGCATACTGTGGTGTTTTGCGGTTTCCTACATTAATATCTAGTATTTTTTGATTTTTCCCGTATTCGTTTTGATACTTTTGCTGCTCTTTCAGTATTTGGGACAAACTGCTGACCTTTTTTGTCTGCTTCTAGTTTTTTGGCAATTGTCGCTTTTCTTTGCTCTGGTGTCAGTTTTTGCCATGCTTTTGCAGGTAGGTAGCGTGTCATTTTGCCGTCACGAAATGCTGGTTTGCCATCAGAGGTCGTCCAACGCTGTTTGGTCCACTTTTTTAAAGAATTTTGAGCCTTGGACGGCTTTCCTCTGTATCCGCCACCTTCTTTTCTGTAGGCTACGGCTAATAGTTGTGCTTTTCTGGCGCTCCACTGCCCTGGTCTGCCACCGTCATCTCCTGCCATGATTTTGTCTTTGAGACGTTCGCGCAAACTGGGTTTAGTGTAATTTAGTGATTTAAGATGATTAGATGGCGAATTGTAGATAAAATCTTTTGTGGCTTTATCCACCCATTGTGGCGTAGTTCCGTATGAACTCATTTGGCGATTGAGTGAACCGCCGATAACTGTTCGTCTAATTTTCCCTATTTGTATTGGTTGGCGTGCCACTGGGCTCACTTTTTCTTTTTGACGATCCCATTTGGAATAACTGCAAATCTACATTTGCCTTCGGGCATAACGGGGAGTGCGATGATTTTACAGGAAGTTCCGCCTTCATAGAGTGTGCAATTAGAGCATTTGACACCAATGTTTTTGACAGTGTTTTTTGATGGCGGGTCATATCCGGCCCAAACACCTTCGCCTTTTTCATCAAATTTACCGTACTTTTGAGTTAAGGAGACGAGGATTTGGGCGAGTTCTGCTTCTTGAGGGTCCATTTTGGGAGTATCACCAGAAATGATGATTTTTGCTCCACTAAGAAGATTTTCGAGGGGTGTTTTGTCCATTTGTAAATTATGCCACAACTATTTGTAGGTTTTTTCAGATCAAGATATTTAAATTATTTATCTTGCGTTAGCATTTGAACTTGGCCTAGTAAAACATTTTTGGGATTAACGCAATACTTCTGTGAATACTGAACCATTTTGTAGTAAAGTTTTATTAGCCCAGAGAGGGCCCTTAAAAGTAGGAGAAAAAAAATATGAGCAAAGCATTGATTTTTAACGATACAGCAGTACTGTCCGCTGCCCAAAAAGTCGCACTCCCCATGCCATTCACCGCAGAGATTCTTGGCGCAACGTTACAGTTGAACTCGGCCCCCGCCGGTTCTGCTGCGACTTTTGACATCGAAGTTGCTGGAGTCAGCATCCTTGCTGCCGCCCTTTCTGTGGCCGCAGGAGCAGTGGTTCCGACCACTGCCGCTTCATTCCAAAAGAATGGCACCATCACTGGCGCCGTCAATGGCGCCGGAGTTACCGCCGTTTATACCGTAGCCACTGGTCACCTTTTCAAGGTGGGCGACGTAGTTAACGTTGCTAGCGTCACCGTTTCGGCAGGTAGCGCAGTGCCTTACAACTTCACCGGCAAGCAGGTTTCTGCAGTTACCGCAACGACGATTACGGTCACCGGCATTGAAGGCACCCCAGGCACCTACAGTAGCGGTGGAACCATCGTCTGCACCACCTCACCAGTCGTCGTTCCGGCAGGAGCAGTTCTTTCTTTCGACTGTGATGCAGTTGGTTCAAGTACTGCCGGTACTGGCTACACGCTTGCAATCAGATACACGGAAGCAGCCGACATCAGCAAGGCCCCAGGTGGACTGGACGCTAGCCGCTTCTAATTCATAAATAATTCAGTCATTTGTATGAAGGCGGGAGGGAAACCTCCCGCTTTCTGCTTTATCACGTAACTATTAAGTAAGAAAAAACGATGATGGCTAAACAACTCATAACTTTATGTGTTAGTGGAAAACTACACGCAGCAAAAAGACGTACCTCAGCAAGAATGCCTGCTAGTGGAAAAATTATTGGCGTATACACTTCGATAGGGACTCCAGCATCTGGAGCGACGGTAATTGTTGACGTAAATATTTCGAACACAACAATATTCACTACTCAAGCAAACAGGCCAACTATAGCCTCAGAAGCGTATTCTTCGGTCGCAGGAACAGCGGCTAATAACAAATTTGCTTTAGGCGATGTTATTGCAGTCGATATCGACAGGGTTGGAACAGAAATTCCAGGAGAAGATTTAACTATCGGTATATGGGTAGATTTTGACTATTAAAATTATCTCATAAATGAGTTGACAAGTTGGAAATAAGCAAGTATGTTAATCACCATGACCGACATCACACCAAAGAAATCAAAAAAGAAATACCCTATGCTTTGTATTCGTCTCAATACTTCTTTGCGCGCTCATCTCGACAACGCTGCGCTCGTACACGGCATAACGAGGGGAGAGTTCGTTCGTCGGATACTTTCCGAACACTTTAGTAATCCAACATTCGTGACCCGTGATCGCGACTCGCGCGGGTCACGTATTCCAGCAGGCTATCCAAACGCAGGACAATTTACAGAAACGCCCGACACTAAGCAAGGTCCTTCAGGTCCCTTTACGGACTTGTCCCTATTTGCAAAGGGCGCCAACGGACCAGCAGGTCCCTTTACAGATTTGTTCTCAACTGAGAAAGGCTTTACTCAACAAGGAACAACGGGTCCATGAAACGCCTCATATGCCAATCAAAAAGAAAAGACGGGAACCAATGCAAAGGAAATGCAATGGGAGCCACCTACTTCTGCTACGTGCATCAAGACTCCAAAGACCCAATAACGTACAGAGACCCGATGATAGAAGCATTTCGCGGAATGCATAACTCAATAACATCCCTTATTGACTGGCACTACCGCACAGGCGGAGACATCTCTAGATACTTCGGAAACTACACTCCACCGCCAGGGAAAAACCCCTACCGCAAACGACCAAATTCAAACAAACGCTACACACCCCCAATGAGGAATAAATGAAACAACTTCTCACAATCATTATTGGCGCACCAATCAGGGAGGCAGACAATGACACTGAGTCTTTATAGATTAAAAGCAACGCTTGGTAAAGCACGGCGGATCAACACCTTCTACGATACTGACGATACGAGAGCGATTGGTAAAGGTGCGATGATCGTTATGCGCCTGGCCCATCACGAGTTTGATGATCCTCGCTACCCGAATAAAGTTTGGGGAAAAGGGAAGATCGTTTTACTCAACAGCACAGGCGAAACTTTGCAAACAATGGATGCTAAAGAATGAAAAATCACAAGAAGCAACCCCTAATGTCGCACCAAACAAACAGGAGATACTCATGTCATATAATTCCATGAATCAGTTACCACCCCCACGCCCAAATAATGGCTATGACGTTAAACGACACAACCCTACGGTCTACGAGACAAGACGAAAAGAGTTCGCTCTCAAGGCTGGTGGCATCGGCGCTATTGTCGGTTTCGTTGCCTCGCTGGTCACTACTGGCTATGTCTTTGATGGACTAATCAACGGAGCCATTTGGTTCGGCATCGTCTACGGAATCACTCGCTTGATTCAGAGGAACAAGAATGGCAAACAATAAGGGGACGCTAGGCAACATACACATTGCTGGCAAGGACTTTGATGTTGTTTATGTTATTTGGCATACATCTGACCCATCTAAAAGATGGTTTGTGACGATAGAGGAAACCAAAGAGAGGGCGATACTGCAATCACTAGTAGACCGCCGACCCCATCCCGCAAATGTTGGATTCACTCAGGATGCATGGACATACGACATTGTCGATGAAAGGACTTGGTCGAGAATGAGTGCTGGCGGACTTCCAATACCGCCCAAAAAAATTCCTGCCTCGTACAGTGATGAAAATATACCTGCAAACTAAAGGAACATATGCCCTACGATAAAAACAACAAATGGGTTAAAAGCCTAGGTAGGACGGCGCCTACTAATCATGTTCGGCCAGGAACAAGCAGACTAATAAAAGATGACGACATGAGAATCTGGTTAATGCTTCAGACATGGTCTGATTTTGCTCAAAGCCTTTACGATTATTGCCTAACTCATGGCGGCCTGACCGAGAAACAAATGTTGTCAGCAGAAAAAATGCGAATCAAAGTCGACCCTGAATATGACCCTTATGGCGAAGGGGTTTGGGAGGGGGTATACATAGATGACGAAGATAAATATATCTTCAAAATCACTATCGTGACCAAAAATAACGCTAACCAAGTACGGTCAGTTAGAAAACGTTTAATAGGCGTGGCTGGATGGACGGAAGTTAAATTAGCATCCAATAAAGCGGTGCTATTCCAGTGCATTAAGACTGGCACTTACCGTATGCTGAACGATGATGAACTCGTAGATATTGGAAGAAGAACCGGAATATGCTGCGACTGCGGAAAAGTTCTAGACAATCCTAAAAGCATTGCAGCAGGCATCGGACCATATTGTGCAAAAATGCGCAGCCATGGCAATCAATAAGAAGGAAACAACATGACCAGTAGAGACACTTACGACATTCTCGCCTACGAAGAAGAAAAGGAAGAATCTATGAACGGAATCAATATCCAAATAAACACCCTTGTTGACGCAATGATTGATGCGGAGAAGTGCTTGTTTCATAACAGCGACGCAAACTTGATGGTCAACTCTTTGCTGAACGAAGAAGGAAGTCTCGTAGTTAAGGAGATAGTAGTTCCTCTCGCCTTTCGTGGCGCACACCCGAATTTCCCCGCAAGCGAGTAGTCCCATGCTTACGAACATTACGGTCGGAAGCAACCAAAGAGGACAATGCGAGATTTGTCATCTCAAATCATACAGATATAGCAAATGGCTACATGTTCAGATGTGGTACGACAACCACAAGTGTATTGATGGAAGAAAGACTTCCCGTAATGGCCCACGAAATAAAGAAAATGTCCCGCTGGAGACCCAATGAGGTACCTTCTGCCTGAACCATTTTGCTGTGACGCTAAACGCCCTAATGGATTTACTTATCACCAGTTCGTGACGGTTTGCGATAATTGCCTTACACAGTTCCCATATTATGACTGCTACTGTGAACTAAAGCACGATGATTGTAGTGAGGAAACGCGCCTGCGCAACATCGCATACCGAGAGGCTAACCGATGAACAAATTTCTAAAGTTATTTACCCACGAAATCTACATTGTGGCAATGCTTGGTATTATTTCCGTGACTACAGCATGGGCCGGAGTTCAATCATCACTTCACGGTGGGGCCTCAGACGAGGCGTACTCCGTTTATCAACTTGACCTCAGTGAATCTAACAACATGTGGATTACCTCTGAGGTTAAATACAGGGCTGACTTGACGGTTTGGAAAGATAAACAGGTGCGACTCTTGATTGATGGTGTCAGCAATGATGATATTTATGCTGATATTCAAACTTCCAATGGTTCATACGAGTTCGCTGTATACGCAACACCCTGCTTGATTGCACAACCCCAGAGTTACCTTCCTGATTGCGCTCCCTATATGGATGAGTTGTATGTCCCACAAGCAGAAGTCTGGGAAAGAGCATCTGAGTCACTCGTAGTATCTGAGACAGAAGGTGGACGTAGTGACAGACTTCAGGTACTTACGGCGTTATTCGCCATTTCTTTGTTCATGCTTGGTATCGCTTCGGTTGTTAAGCGCAAAGAGTTATTACTGCCGTTGGTCATCTTGGCTACGGCGCTATGGGTCTTTGGTTGTACTGTTTTACTAAGTATCCCTAGTATCTCGTTTATGTGACCATATCCTGGCAGGTGCATACTTTATGACATGCCTAAATCTAAATTTTTCAAAGAACTAACAGTAGAGGAACAGAAGTTTCTTACCGACATGATTGAGCATCACAAGATGGCTCTCATGATGTCCAAAGAGGTATTGCGATCCACGGAGGACTACGACACGATGTCGTTGGCTTATTCCATTATTCAAAATCAAACTAATGAAATTGCTTTGATGGCTGAAATGTTGCGCTCCCGACGTTAGTGAAATGTATTTTATGTCATAATTTACCTATACGTATTTGTGTATTCAGAAGACGCAAATTGATAATTAAAGTACTAAACCCGACAAGGTAGTAGTGAGAACGGCGCGAGGATTATCCTCCGCCGTTTTTGCTATTCGTAGACAGTTGCGGTACGGACACACAATCACAACTATGATTTAGTCATGAACATGATGGGACTAGACCTTTCGCTAACATCTGCTGGTTATTCTATAAATGGTGAGACTGGCACAATAGCCGTCAAAACAAAAGAAGCAGAACGCCTATACGACATTCGCGAAGATGTTATCAACCTCGTTAGATCACACGATGTAGATACTGTAGTCATTGAAGGGTACGCTTTTGCTGCCCGCAACTCACAGTCGCACAAAATTGGTGAACTTGGTGGAGTTATCAGGCTCGCTTTATACGAGATGGATATCCCGTATGTTGACGTCCCTCCAACTTGTCGCGCAAAATTTGCTACCGGGAAAGGTAACGCATCCAAAACAGAAGTCATTTCTGCTGTTTCGGCACGAACAGGGATTGTTTGGGTTGGCAAAGGTACCGATGACATGTGTGATGCGTGGCTTTTGGAGCAAATGGGCTTGACGGCGCTCGGTTTATCGCAGTATGATTGGCCCAAATCAAGCACAGATGCCTTGAAAACAATTGACTGGTCATCTTTGACTCGGGGAAACGATAATGAGCATACGGAGTAACCCAATTAGTCAAGTCGACATTGAAAACGAAATTCTTCGTTTAATTGACATGCTTGAAGAAGAAACTGAAGCATTTGGCAAATTGGCCGAAGATGCCGCCAAAAAGGAAGCCCTATACAAGCACAGTTGGGCTAAAGAGTACTTGGCGGCCAAGGGGTCGATTAAAGAGCGTGAGGCGTGGGCTGAGTACCTTCTGGCGGACCAGCAGTTCGATTATAAGATGTCCGAGGGTCTAGTTAAAGCAAAGAGGGAGAAACTTCTTTCTTTACGAACCTCAATTGATGCCATGCGTACGCTTAATGCCAACGTTCGTGCCCAGGTAATGCCGTAGTTAATTCTTTCAGTGTTGGAGAAAAATAATGAAACATAAAGTTGATCCGTCGCTTCAGTCTCTTATGGTCGATGTGAATACCTTGCTCCCACTGCCAGGGAACCCTCGCAAAGGTAACGTTGATTCAATTATGGCTTCATATGCGGAGTTTGGTCAAGTAAAACCGATTGTAGTTCGCCCCAACGGGGACGGCACCTCTACTGTCATCGCAGGAAACCACCAATTGATGGCTGCACAAACACTTGGATGGACACACATCGCTGCCGTCCCATTTGAAGTTGACGTCAACCGGGCAATCGCATTTGCTTTAACCGACAACCGCACCAATGAACTCGGTCACTCTGACCAAGAGTTAGTTAGCGAAATGCTAGATGACATTATTTCCGATTATTCCGATCTAATGGCAGATTTAGGTTGGGACGAAATGGAATTGGCTGCCATGGACGAATCAATCCAATACAACTCACACACAACCTCTGATTCTAATGGAAACATCTATGTACCGCCAGTTTTGCAACCGTTGAGTGACCTTGGTGCAACCATTTTGTCATCTTTAGTTCGTGAAGATGATGAGGGGGAGCGCAGGATTGTTGCTCCGCGAGATATGGATCATAACGAAATTGCTATCAAGGGGAGTACTGTGGCCACCCCTGAAGCAGCGCCTCGTGCTGTAGTTCAATACACTATTGTTTTTGATGATCCCGACCAGCAGCGACGTTGGTATGATTTTATTCGTTGGATAAGAAACGAACCTGCATATGATGGCAGTACGACGTCAGAAAAACTTATTTCTTTTATAGATGCCCATTCAGAAATTTAAATATCGTATACAGTTAAATTAATAGAATGGAGTATCTTATGTCTAGTGATGCTGAATATATTCTGAGGTCTGTACAAAAAGAAATGTACACACTGGAAGATGAAACAATATACTTGCGATCCCGCATTAAGTCTCTGGAAGAGAAAATTGAAGCGTCAAATAAACTTTGTGATGAATTAGCACAGTTCATTTACTCCATGGAAGATTTGTTAGATTTCAATAACGAACGCAACGAATTACTCCTCAGATATGAGCAAGAACGCCGATAAAATAAAGTAATCCGTGCACGAACAATCTATTGCTGATAATCTTTCAGCACATACCAATGGCGAGTAGTTTAGTTGGCAGAACGGCGGACTGTTAATCCGTATGTCGTAGGTTCAAGCCCTACCTCGCCAGCCAAAAACAAACAATGGAGGAATAGCCATGGAACCCAATGCATCAGCAATCAAAGCAAATGCTCGTCTAGAAGCACAGGGCAATGCCTATCTTGCTGGACAGCCCGCCCGTGAATCGCACGAAACATTGAAAGAAATTAAGGTTCTTCTGGCGGAAGTTTTGGAAATTCTAAAGAAGAATAATGATTGATACTCCTGTTGTTAGGCGCTATCGCACGAACGGTCCTGATGTTGAGGCTGTGCGTTTTGTCCCTTTAAATCAGCGTGAAGTTGCTGATTGGTGTCATGGCGAACTGACCGTATTGACTAAGGACGACGAACCAAATCGGCCCGAATTAGTTATCTCAATGAAAACTGTGGATGGCGAGTTTTTTATTCGTTTAGGCGATCATGTTGTAAAGACTGATAACAATGTTTTCTATCCCTGTAATGATGGTAGATTCAATTCACTGTATGAGGAAATAGAAGATGGCGCATAATGAAGACATCGATAGAATTCGTTATGAATCAACGGTAGAGAGAATACGTAAGTATAAAATTATTGAAACTGATTCTCGTACTTGGTATGTTTTGGAGACCCCCATGGAACAGGTGTGGCCTGGTGGTGACCCTGTTCCTAGAGATAGGGAAACGCTCGTTCGTTTTGTGACTAAAGAAGAATATGATAATGGAACTAAAAATTGATGAGATGCTGGCACGTTTCAGGGAACGTGCCGAGGCAGTCAAGAAACGTCCTCTGCCGCCAGTTGCTGGATCAGAGCGAGCCCAATTTGTTGATCAAGCAAAAGTTGATTTTCAAGATTTTGCCATGATTGGTGACTGTGAGTATACGTTTGAAGATGGGATACTTGTTTTGAAATTGGACCTTCGTAAAAAGGATTAATATGGAATATCCCGATTATTTGCAGCCGGTATTGTCGCGCATTAACCCAGAGTACGGCGTTCGTATTTCATGTGATGAGGGTTGGTGGAAACTTGTGTCAATTTGCGATAAGGAACTTTCTTTACTTGATCCTCAGTACACTATTTTTCAAATTAAAGAAAAATTTGGTGGGTTGCGTTATTACTACAGTCCTTCTAATCCGCATAATAGTGAAGGTATGGATTTGGTTGTCCGTAAGTACGAGAAAATTTGCAGTATGACTTGCGAGGTGACTGGCGGTCACGGTTATTTGATGAGGAATGGTTCGCGTGGCATGGCGCAACTCAAAACTTTGAACGAAAGTTTTTTACAACAAGGCTGGACAAAGGTCGACGCAACTGATACTGTTGAGACCAATGTTACTAAACTGCAAAAATAAGGGAACATCATGACGCGTCAGCGCATGTTCTTAGATATCTCATGCGTAGAAGCGGCCCGTCAAAGAATTAGGCACGTATACGACACTTTTGACACTGTCTGCGTTCAATTCTCTGGTGGTAAAGACTCAAGCGCAGTTTTATATCTTGCTAAAGAAATTCATGAAGAACGTGGCCTGGGGCCTGTCAAAGTTATTTTCCGAGATGAAGAAATGGTTAGCCCATTTGTTCTTGATTACATCAATAAAATCAAGAATTATGACTGGGTAGATTTTGAATGGTATTGCTTACCCTATGGAACCGAAGTATGGGTGTTGGGTCGACGTCAATCCATTATGATTTGGGGTGAAAAACGCATCAAAGAAGGACGGACCTGTAGGCCTTTGCCTGATGACGTAATTACTGGATACCATTTTGGCTTAGATCATTCAACACCAATGACTAACCATATTGATTACTACACCATGCAGGGCAAGAAAGGTAATGTTGCTTTCTTGACTGGTGTTCGTGCTTCTGAGTCAATGATTAGATATCGTTCCTGTGTTCAAAAACTGCATGAAAACTATATTGTTACGCCATATAAGAGCAAAAAGGGAATCCCTCTTAAGATGGCTAAGGTGATTTACGATTGGCAGACGGATGACGTTTTTAAATTCCTCAACGAGGAGCACGGTGCTGATTATTGCGAGTATTACGATGTTGCGGCTTTGACTGGTTCTAATACTCGTGTGGGTATTCCGTTGCACTCTATTGCTATTCGTAGGATTGGTGATTTAGTTGCTACGGAGCCCGAGTTTTATGATCGCTTGTGGGACTGTTTTCCTGAGATTGATGCTCAGCGTCGTTGGTGGTCTGAATATGATGTCGAGAAAGTTATTGCGATGTTTGCTGCCGAGGGTTGGAATGGTGTCATGCGGGCGATTGATACTTTCATGATTGGTGAGACGAAGAGGAGTCGTGCTTTGTCTTTTTCTGCCGAGTTTAGGAAGAAGAATGCGAAGGACCCGTATTCTTATCCAATTGAGTGGCTTATTAGGAATATATTTTTGAATGAGTTGTCTGGGATGTCGGTTAGTCCGGTTGGTCCTGGTACTAGGGCACATGCGTTGCGTGTTGCTGCTGCTAAACAAGATGAGGATGTTGTTTTTTATGAAGATTGATTTTGTGGCTATTGGTGATTTGAGTGTTCCTTCTTGGAATACTGTTTATATTTTGCGTCCTGATTTGCTTGTTTTGGCTGATTCTTTGTCTTCTTTTGGGATTATGTCACCCTTGGTGGTGCGTAAAGAGGATAACTCAATTATTGATGGCAGTCAAAGATATAAACTAATTTCAGGAAACAAAAATCTGTCAGCCTTATTTCCTGATGGCCTACCCGTGAGGTACGTTGACTGCGATGAACTCGACGCCATGGTCCTCCATGTTCAAATAAACCGTGGTCGTGGCAGTATGGTCGCAAAACAACTCTCATCTATTGTTCGACTTTTGAAGAAAAGCCGCAAGTTTGATGAAAAAGATTTTGTGAAGCATTTTTGCATGAAATTTGACGAGTTGGAACTGATGATGAACCCAACAATCATCAAACAACGAAAAATATCAGAACATAATTACTCCCGAGCATGGGTTCCAGTAGAGGCACCCCCAGGGACTATCGACAAAATGCCTATTGTTACAGAAGCACCGCCAAATCCTGACAGATAATCGTGGTAGAATAAAAACTGCACATACATAAAGGATGGTTATTATGCGCAACATTCGTAACATCGGTTGGATTAAGGTTCAGCCTGGCACAACAGCAGACATTGACACTGGACGTACTCCTGGAAGAATCCGTCGTGCTGCACGAAATCTTTTTCAGCGTCGTCGTCGTCGTGCTGGTCGTGGTGTGAATCCGACTGCTCGTCTTCGTGACATTATCCGTAGTGGCGGACGCTGATAATTCGTAATATTCTATTTACAGGATGGTGAGTTATGCTGGTTAGTGTCAATGATTTAACCACATATATGGACATCCGCTTCTCACTACGCCAACAAGATGCGGCTGAAATTGTGTTGGCTGGACTTCAAAGTGAATTGGAGTCCTTTTTACGACGCCCAATAGAAGTCCAAAACTTCGTAGAAGAATACGTCATCCCCTCAGACTACGTCGGAATGCCCACATCATCATTCTTCTACAACACATCCCTAGACACAACCATGTCACCAATCTCCTACTCGCAACCGCCATCAACAATCGGCGTCAGAAACTCCCCAATCGTAAAAGTCAACAGCGTATTCATCAAAAACTGGTCAGTTTCTGGACAATACATGAGTGAAGCAATGGAACGTTCGGCGACAGTCACGGCAGTCTCACAAGTAGGCACAAAAGTTACTTACACCGCAAGTAGTCATAAATTTACACGCGGCCAAAGAGTGACCATCAAAAGCATGGTACCGATTCCGTACAACGTAGTTGCTCGTGAAATAACAGAAGTAACAACAAATACATTCTCTGTTACCAACATGCCCGCGTCTATTGGAGCAATGACAGTAGGCGGCACCGCTATAGCGACAGGAAGCGACTACACTGTTCGTCGTTTCGGCATTGACCTCTATCGTGGGTTTGCTAACGATGCCGTGACTATCGACTACGAGGCAGGCATCGATGGTACTGAAATAGCAATATTCAAACTACTCATACTTCGCGCCGCAGTACGAGAAATGCAGAACATGCACGACGACGTTGTCGGTGTGAAGGACTTAACTACTCGTAATGTTGCACCACTACAAACAGGTTTTATGGACTCGGAATTAATGACCGTTAAGCGTTATCGTCGAGTTAGGGCTGCATAATGGCCAGACCAATGATTGTTGAAATCACCACTAGGCTCGAAAATCCACAGGGATTTGACAGAATTGACGACATGCAAAGACGCATGAAATCATTCCGACCAGTTTTTGATGACATTCGTAGCGACCTGGAAGAAGCATGGTCGAAGAACTTTGACACAGAGGGAGGGCATTACGGTGGGTGGAGGCCCCTGAGTCCAAAGTATGCCCTATGGAGGGGCTCTGCGGGGCCTATTTTGATTCGCACTGGGCAACTATTCAATAGTGTGAGAAGTCTTCATGGTGCGCCAAACGATATCAAAGACGACGAAGCATTCTTTGGTACTAATGTTGAGTACGCTAAATTCCATCAATACGGAACAACCAAAATGCCTAAACGCCCAATTATTTTTGAACCCAATGATGCCGCTCGTAAATGGGGCGGATGGGCTGCTAAATATATCGCCGATGGTGAAACTTTTGGAATTAAGGGATAATTATGGCCGCTCCCCTCATGCATGGATCGCATTTTGCAAAATCATTTGTAAACAATTACATGTCTCACGATATACCTACGCGCATAGTCGCCTACCGTAATGGATGGGGGCTCGATGACATAACCCTTCCAACGCCATTGAAGTTTCTTACTTATGAACCAGTAGCAATGGATGAGTGGCCCACTATTATTACCGTTGCTATTTCGACATCATATTTTGATCGTCTTGGTTTTATCGGCAACGACCCCGAATATCGCGTTGCTTACAATATGCGAACCTATGTTTGGGTTCGTACGGAAGGTTCCGAAGAAACTACCCTCATGCGTGATAGATTATCTGCAGTCCTTCGTTCGTCATTGCTTGATTACCCATCAATGAAAGCCGTAGACCCCCGCCAGACTTTTAAGGCAGAGATTGAACAAACTTCATTAAGTGAAGAGTATTCTGATTTAACGCTCCTCAAAGGCGACAGAGTCCTCGCTGGAGCATATTTAGGATATACAATTTATATGAATGAAGTTGTTTCCAGGGCAGATATTGGAACGCTGGAAGAAATTGATTTGGTCACTAACGTCAGTGGTATAGGCGTCAGCCTTGTCGAATAGGCTATTATTTATAAAGAACTAAGGATGCTCAATATGACAAATTTATTTTTGCGAGTTACAGACAATGAAGATATCTCCAATTTCACATCCCAAGGTTTAGACGTATATGCGAATACGACAACAACAAATCTGAACATTTTCGGTAATCATGTCTATCCAAACGGAAAATTTGCCGTATCAGAAATTGACTCAAATCTCGAACGTTATTTGCAAAAGGGATTTGCAAAACTTTTAGCAAATGGTCAAGTTAATATAGTAAATAATGCAGAAATTCAAGCAGCACCGAAGGAAAAGAAGAAGAAATCATCTGAAAATGAAACAACGAGTCAAGAAGTTGAAGTAATTGAAGAAACACCTGTAGTGGAAGAAGTACCGCAGTCGCAGGAACCAGAATCAAGCGACCTACAAGAAGTGGTTGCGACAACTCCGGAATCAAGTGAAAACACAGAAATCTAATAAAAATTTTATTCTGCAGTTACATTAAACAACAGTAATAATTAGATACAATACAAGGTACTGGCGGTGTTTTAGCCGGTCTGAACGATGAGGTAGGAAGGTCTTATGCCCGGAATTAATATTAGCACTACTACACGAACAGGCCCTATATCAACTTCTGTACGTGAGTCATCGCAAGCATTTTTTGTAGGAATCGCGCTTCGCGGACCTACCGATAGAGCCGTACTGGTCGGAAGCATTGAGGAATTTGAACTCAATTATGGTGGGTTTGTCAGTGGCACCTATTTGCATTCAACGGTTCAAACTTTTTTTGAAGAAGGTGGCTCGCAGTGCTGGATTGCTCGCGTCTCCGGCACTGGCGCCATTGCGTCTACCCTTAGTCTACTAAACTCAACGACGCCAGTCATTACCCTTACTGCGGTCGGTGCGGGTGTATGGTCTATGCCTGCCGGAACCGAGACCCTTTCGGCAATCGTAGAAACAGGAACTGCGACAGGCACCAAGGTTGTCAAAATATACAAAGAAGGAACTCTGATTATGTCTACAGGCAACTGTACGACAAACGCGCAGATTGCCGGAAAAATTAACACTCATCCTGTTGCCAGTCTTTTATGTACTGCAACCGTTCTCGCCGATACCTTGGTTAGCCTACCAACAACGGCAACAGAATTTGGTGATGGAACCGACACGGATGGCGTCGCTGGATCGACCCCCACCGATGCTCAACTCCTTGCCGGACTGACTCTTTTTAACGATGAATTGGGTACCGGAGCGGTTGCATGCCCGGAATCAGTAGGTGCAGACGTACAGGTTGCTCTCATTGCACATGCAAATAATTTTAATCGTTTGGCATTTCTCTATCCGGCTGCCGGATCGGACCCTAACGATGGCACAGATTATGCAGCCATGATCGCTATTACTCAGGCAATTAAGGCCGGCAGCAATGCAGAACATGTTGCCTTTTTCGCCCCATGGGTCTATGTTCCCACGTCTGTCGCTGGCATCAATAGAATGATTCCGCCGGTCGGGTATGCAGCAGCGGCGCGAGCAAGAGCACACAACGGAGTTGGACCACATCAGCCTGGCGCTGGCGTATCAAGCACTGCCAGATTCGTGACAGGTCTTGAGTTTCCTATTGGCTCAACAGTCGGTGATAACTTGGATAACGAGTCAATTAATGCAATTCGTATCATTAATAATACGATTCGTATTTATGGTGCGCGTTCCTGCTCTAGCGATCTACCAAATTTCCGTTACATCACAGCACAAGACGTAATGAACTATGTTGTTGTTCAGGCGTATCGTGATCTTGAAGATGTTCTGTTCCGACCAATCGATTCGCGAAATGCCATGTTTGCCGATATTAGGCAGCGTCTACAGACGATCATGGAAGGATTGCGTTCAATTGGTGCTATTCATGAAGCATTCGATAACGCCGGGCAACGCATTGACTACGGATACTCAGTTACATGCGATTCATCAATTAACCCAGTTGCAAACTTGGTCGATGGACTAATTAAGGCTCGTATCGGTTTTCGAGTGACCGGCATTGGTGACTCCATTCAAGTTGACATTATCAAGTCAAGCCTTACGGCCAGTGTAGTCTAAAAAACAATATAGAGGAGGCCTCTTATGGCAAGTAAAATTTCTGCAAGGCAAATAATTGCAACAATTACACCCGTAGATAGCACGAAGTGCCCAACATTTACGGGTTTTAGGTTTCCTCAGGTTTCCGGTGGTGAAATTACTGCTTCTGTTGAAAAAGTTTATGATGGTGGCTCTACTTTTCCCAGCCTACTTTGTGCTCCCTCGGAAATCGGGGACATTTCACTCACCGCCTACTATGACGATAGTGCGGACAACGCTGACGTCGTAGAAAGCGCTACCCAGGCGCCAAATATTGCCGCAAAAGTTGGCAAACTTCGCCAATTGGTTGGTCGTGCATTTTATAATATTAATATTCAGACATACGACTGCGACATTAAAGTGAATGGCAATGACCGACAGTACTTGAATGCACTCCTGGTAGCATTGTCAGAACCAGACGGAGACGCCTCATCTGGCGCTCCTGCTATGTTCTCTATGACTTTCTCCGTGCAGAGTGTCAGTACTCCTACGTACACGCCAGTGAAAAAGTAGACCAATAAGTAGTTCCACTACTGTAAGAATTGCTGTGCTAGAGTTCCAATCATGACAGAACCCCTATACACAGAAGAAGCCACAGAGCCGCAAAAGACCAGCAAGGCATCAAAGCCTGCTGTAGAGTCGTCTCCTCTTGAAAGATTGAAAGAGACTATTTCCAAGAAGGTTGAGCGCGCCACAATTGTAATCAATGTTCCTGAGCGTCCTGGCGTTCAGTTGCGTATCCGTCCGACTATTACACAGCAACAGATGAAGGCCTGGCGTCGTAATTCCGGTGAAGATACCAAGGCTGGAATGGACCCTAGTAAGTTCGCTTGCTATTTAGTTGGACATACGACTGATGGAATCATGATCAATGGCGAAGAAGTCCTTGATGATGAAGGAAATGAACTAAACTTTGCTTCTAGGGAAGTCCTCAAGATGACCGATACCTCACGACCTGTTCCTGATGCTGTCCGTGCATTTTTCGGCGTTGATCCACATATCGAGGCTGCTGCTTTGACCATCCTAGACGCGGCGGGGTATTCAGATACTGTTGATGCCGTGGACCCTACGATGACGCCTTCGAAGAATTAATCAAGGACCACTCGGTCATAAGCGCCGCTCGCCTCGGTGAACTCTGGGGCACTAATCCTTTGGAATTCCTTCGTCTTGATGAAGACGAATGGATGATATTACTTGCTTGTGCTAAAGTAATACAGCAGGATAATGAGGAACGCGACCGGGAAATGAAACAACGGAATCCTCGTTAATAGTTATACGGATTTCCGGGAGTAATGATGGCAGAAGACAAAGTCGGACTTGTAGTCAAAGTCAAGGTCCATGGCGAACAACAACTCCGCAAACTCAAACGTGAAATAAATGATCTTAACGACCATGTCACCCTGCTCAAAAATCGGGTCAATGGCAACCTTGACAGCATGGACGCCAAATGGAAAAAACATTTTGACGGAGTCGACAAAATGGTCAAAATGATGGGTGGGGCGCTCACAAAGTTTGTTGGAATGTCAGCAAAATTTGCCGCAGGACAACTTGGAGCAATGGGCGCAGCGATGATGGTTGTTCACGGAGCATTTGTTCTTGGCAACGCATCAATGAAAGCGTTCCGATATATAGCAAAGGGTGTTGCAGCCGGACTAGCCTCCATTGCCGTCGCTGCCGGAACTGCTGCTGCCGCCATTAGAGAAAATCAAGCCGCCATGTTTGCCTATAAGAAATTAGGCAAGAACGAATTTGGTTCTGGGATGAATCAGGTTCGTCAAGAGATGCGTGCTATGGCTCGCGATACTGACCTTGCAGGCTTGAGTGCCAAAGATTTAAATTCTATTTATTCTGAAATATCAAAGAAGGGCACTTACACACAGTCTTCTCAGGCTCTTGTTAAAAGTTTGATGGATTTTGGTGCTGCTGGTCAAGATGTTGCCCAGGGAGCACAGGCCGTCGGTGCTTTAGTTGGGATGCTTCAAGACCCTAAGGCTACATTTGCGCAGATTACTGCATCTGCGAAGGACCTTGGTCCCGCAATGGAAAATGCTCTTAAGGAAGCGAAGACTAAAGGTATTGATACTGTCGCTGAATTAAAAGGTGCGATCCTTGATGGAACATTGTCCGTCATAGGTGGAGTGAACGGTCAGTTCGATGCCGTCAACAACACTCTCATTGGTCGTTTCAAAAAAGCAATGGGTATTATTAAGGCTGACTTTGCTGATTTTGGTCAAGTGTTTTTGGCGCCGGCAAAAGATGCTTTAGGAAAGATTGAACACACCATTAGGCGAACTTTGATCCAGGTCACTGGAACCCTTACTACTTTTGGTAAGGGTTCTATGTTGGATAGTCTTACCAGTGGTTTTGAAAAGTTGGCTGATGGTTTTGCCAATATGATCAATAAATATGTCCCTAAGGCCGAGGGTATGTTAAAGGGCATTAGTAGTTGGTGGAGTGATTTCAGGAATGGTTGGAATGATGTCCTAGATAGGACTCGTCCTTTCATTGATGCTGCCAGAGTTATTGAGAACATGATCAAGAATGCTTTGCAACCGTTGTTTAGTGAGTTCGGTAGTGCGATGGATAATACTCGTACTTTGATTCTAAATAATAAAGATGCGTTTGAACAGTTTGGTACACGTGTTGGTGCATTTATTACTGAGTTTGGTCGGTTCTCTGGTACTGTTCGTGAAATTTTCGTTCAGGCATTGCCGTTCATTAATCAAATGGTTGATGGGGCTACGAAACTTTTCAATATATTTAATGATGTTCTTAGTGTGGCTAAAAATGTTGCTGGTATTGGTGGTCCTGCTGGTGCGTTTGGTTTAGCGGGTGCCCTCATGGCTGGTGGTCGTGGTATGAAGAAAACTATTGGTGGTGTTGTTCCGGATTTTGCAAAGATGCAGAAAACTCAGTTAATGAATGTTAATGCTGGTGTTGTTAATGTTGATGGCCCGGGTGGTGGCATGTCCAGTAAGACTGGTGGCGGAGGCGGCGGTATTGCTGGTGCCGGTGGGCGATCTCTTACTATGCCAAGTGGGAAAACATTCCCCATGGCACCGAATCAACTTCAGGCTGGTAGTGGGCTCTACGGTGCAGGCCACCCTATGTCTCCTCTTCGTCAGCAAGGTATGAGATCACAGGTTGGTGTAGATAATACTGGTGGTGGCGCTCCTACGGGTACCGGCGTTACTCCTGCTGGTGGCAGAACGATTGCGCCAGGCTATCATACTGGACCGCATAATAAAGGTATTTTCGAGACTGCCAGTGGACGTAAATTAACTATGAGGGATGGTGGATGGTGGAAGGCTATGGCCACACCTCACACCCCAGGATATTCGCAGTCTGTAGAAGGTGTTGATCCAGGTCGGTTAAAGAAGTTCTCGGGCATGTATGGTCCACGTGCATGGCGTACAACAGAAGCATATGGAAGAATGTTTGGCGACGAAAAAAAGGGCTTTAAAGGTTACAATAATAGTGCTACGGCAGGCATAGGGGCAACTATAGGACTTGGCCTTCTTTCCAATATTGCTCCCGAATCATCAAAGGGTGCTTTGGCTCTCGGTTCTGGAGTAGCGATGTTTAATCCTATGGCTGGTCTTGCTGTTGGTGGATTGGGTGCTGCAGCAACAGGCACTGACCCTCTTTTTGGTGCTGCTGCTGGCGTTATGGGTGGCGTCGCGGCAGGGTCATTTTTGGGTGTCCCTGGTATGATTATTGGTGCAATCGTTGGCGCTATTGCTGGCGGAATTATGGGTGCTGTTAATAAAAGAAAAGAAGAATATAGAATCGCCAGAGCCGCTGGTGCGACAATGGCGGCAAATGTTTCGAGTGGCCTATTGTCTGGCGTAAATTCGGCAGTCGGTGCGGCACGTAGAGGGGGTCCTGCTCAAACTAGAAGAGTTGTGGAACAACAAATGACGGGGTTGGTTAAATCACAAGGGGGTATTTATGATGAGTTGCAAGGAATAATTAGGACCGGAGATGATACCGTTGTCAAAGCAGCCATAGAGCGAGGTTATTCAGAGAATCAGGGCGCTTTCGCTGGTATTGATTTTCAAACTTACAGTGATTCTTTAAAGAAGCCCATGGCTGCTGCAGAAAAATACAGAGATGAAATGTTTAAGCAATTTTCTGCATCACAAACCGTTGCAACAATATACGACTCAAGAATGACACAGTATCAACAACTTTTTGGCATGACAGCAGATGGGGTTTTTGAACTTGCACAAAGTACTGGCACAAATTTGACAAACGTAACACAAAGCCTTGATTCTGCTATTAGTCAACTTGTTTCAGGAATGATCAATAGTACCGCCTCGCTCAATGCATTTATTGGTGAAACATATGCCGATATGTACGATGTTGTAGATACGGCAAAAAAGGCGGCAGAAGCACCCAGAATATATGACGAGGCGGCGCG
>ENA-OUVC01000694-OUVC01000694.1-marine-metagenome-genome-assembly--contig:-NODE-694-length-21361-cov-3.241402_pt1 | contig 21361 bp, 18 predicted proteins | sample MGYA00248622_ERZ508571 | MGnify/ENA primary metagenome ERZ508571 (study PRJEB26236, sample SAMN06267175) | marine metagenome | isolation source: Columbia River Estuary | place: USA:Columbia River Estuary... | reverse complement strand
AGTTCACCTATTTCTTCACTGAGGATAAAATGATCAGGAAACTCCTCGCGGATGATGCCCATGATCAGGGCCTCTGAGGCCTTATCAACTTCTGTTACCAGGTCGTTGGGACCATCTTTAACAGCAATGGTGAACGTTGAGTTGATCCTTTCTTTGATGAGCAGTCCGGCTGCATTTGCGGCCTTAAGAAGTGTGCTTTTGAGCATGCTGCAAAGATAACCCAAAAAGGAATAAGGCTCGGGGAGATGATCGCTGGGGTTTACAATCGCCCCAATGGATACAATATTTATTATGGGATCAAAACAAGATTAAATATTCCCTTTTTTCATTTCATTGAACGCATGGTCAACCGCCCTGGCCGTAAGTGCCATATAGGTGAGGGAAGGATTGATGCAAGCGCTGGAGACCATGCTGGATCCATCGGTGATGAAGAGGTTTTTGACAGCATGCAGCTGGTTCCATTTGTTCAGTACGGATGTTTTTTCATCGTGTCCCATCCTGGCTGTGCCCATTTCGTGGTTGGCGTTGCCCGGGAAAGACATGGTTCCGCTTTGTTTTACGTTTTTCAATCCGATTTCCTCAAACATCGCCTTCATCGTTTCTGATGCGTCTTTGAAGATGGCTTTTTCGTTGTCTTTGAAAGAGCAATCAATGGTCATGCCTGGTCGGCCGTAAATATCCTTGATGTTGTTGTTGAGGGTGATGCGGTTTTCTGCGTAAGGAAGGGTTTCGCCATAATAACCCAGGTTGATCTTCCATTTTCCGGGTTCGGTTGCGATGGATTTAAGGTCTTCACCAATGGCATCGCTGCGGCTGCCCCTTTCCCTTGATGCGGAGCCCTGGTAATAATACCCCCTGATGAAGTTGGGATCTTGTTGATCAATGTTCTTGAAACGGGGCACATAAACACCTGTTGGTCGTTTTCCGTAAGTGTATTTGTCTTCAAACCCCTCTATTTCAGCAGTGGTATAAGAGCCCTTGTGATGGTCCATCAAGTGGCGGCCAACAATATCGTAGTCATTGCCCATGCCGTTTTGAAAGCGGTTGCTGGTAGAGCTCAGCAGGATATGGGCTGTGGCCAGGGTTGATGCATTGAGGAAGATGATCTTGGCTGTATAGACATAGGTCTTGAGGGTTTCCCTGTCGATGACTTCAACACCGGATGCCCTGCCCGATTTTTCATCGTACAAAATCCGGTTCACGACGGCACCTGTGCGGATGGTGAGGTTGCCGGTTTTGGCTGCCGCAGGCAATGTAGAAGATTGTGTACTGAAATAAGCCCCAAATGGACAGCCTCGGTGGCAGAGGTTTCTGCTTTGACAGGCAGACCTTCCGTCCAGCGGTTGGGTGATATTGGCCGATCGGGTATTGATTATTTTTATTCCCGGAAACCGGCTTTCAATTTTTTGCTTGACGTGTTTCTCCGCACAGTTCATCTCAAAAGCCGGCTGAAAAATTCCATCCGGAAGGATGGGAAGCCCTTCCCTGCTGCCGCTTACACCGATAAACTTTTCTGCATAATCATACCATGGAGCAATATCCTTGTAGCGGATGGGCCAATCTACGCCATGGCCATCTTTCAGGTTGGCGCCAAAGTCCACATCACTCCATCTTACCGAAATCCTACCCCAGAGCAGTGATCTACCTCCAAAAACATCCGCCCTCACCCAGTCATAGCGCTGTTTCTCCTCGTATGGATTTTCATTATCCTTTACATAAAAATGTTTGTTGTCTTCGCCAATAGAATAATGGCGGGATTGGACAGTATATATTTTCTTTTCCTCTTCAGTCAGGCTGTTCCTGTGGGGAAACTCCCAGGGATTTTTGTTGGCTGTAGGATAATCCTTGATGTGTTCCACCATGGTGCCCCTTTCCAGTACAATGGTTTTTAGCCCTCGCTCACAAAGTTCTTTGGCAGCCCAGCCACCCGAAATGCCGGATCCAATCACGATTGCGTCAAAGTCAAAGCGTTCAGCCATGCGGGTAATGAATCTTGAGAAAGTCTAAATTACTAACAAGTCTTGATGTTTTGAAAAAATACTCTCGCTTTAAATGATGAAGGATTAAAGTGGTTAAATAATTGATCTAAAAAAAACCCGGGAACAAGGAGAAAAAAACGGTGAATTACTGTTGAATCAACGAAGTATTAAAAACGAGGCCATTTAATTTTATAATATGATGGCGAACAGTAAAGAAAACCTAAACAAAGAACAAATCATCACCAATATTTTCAGAATAAGGGGTGTAAGTGTAATGATTGATAGAGACTTGGCCATGCTTTATGGAGTAAAAACAAAGGTTTTGAAACAGGCGGTAAAGCGAAATCTTGAAAGGTTCCCCCAAGATTTTATGTTTCAAATGTCGGAAGATGAGTTTAAAAATTGGAGGTCACAAATTGTGACCTCCAATTCTCCAGAAAAAATGGGTTTGAGATATATCCCCTTTTGTTTCACTGAGTTGGGAGTCGCCATGTTGTCGAGCGTATTATCAAGCCAAACTGCAATATTGATGAATATTGAAATCTTGCGTGCCTTTTCCGAAATGAAAAAGGCGTTGCTTACAAACCAGGAAATACTATTGAAGCTTGCGCTAATCGAAAACCAATTAGAATCTCATGAAACAGGTATAAAAGATTTGTTTGAGGCACTTCGGCTTTTGATTCAACCCCCATCAAAACCACGGGAGAGAATAGGATTCAAGCCGGAATACTAAACATCACAAATCTGCACGCCCTGTTTCAGTGCAGCTATTTTATCATCCCAGGTAGGAATAAACTCCTGTGCCACATATCCTTTGTAACCTGTGTCAACAATGGCTTTCATGATGGCCGGATAATTCAGCTCCTGGGTTTCATTGATTTCGTTTCTTCCTGGAACCCCTCCTGTATGATAGTGTGCAAAATAGGTATGGTGCTTTTTGATGGTGTTGATCACATCGCCTTCATCGATTTGCATGTGGTAGATGTCGTAAAGCAGTTTGAAATTTTCTGAGCCAACCCGCTTGCACAACTCAACACCCCAGTCGCTTCTGTCGCACTGGTAGTCCTTGTGGTTGATTTTGGAATTCAACAATTCCATCACAAGGGTAACACCATGTTTTTCTGCAATGCCAGTGATCTGTTTCAATCCGGTAGCGCAATTGTTCAGGCCCGTTTCGGAATCCTTGCCGCGCCGTTGCCCTGAGAAGCAGATCAGGTTTTTGTATCCTGCCTTGGCCACCAGCGGAATCATTTCAGTATAGTTCTTGATGAGTTTTTCGTGGAACTTGGTATCGTTGAAACCATCGTTGAGGTTGATTTCTGCACCATTGCACATGGTCGAAATCAGGTCATATTTTTTGAGCATGTCCCAATCCTTGGGACCAACCAGGTCGATGCCTACCAGTCCAATTTTTTTGGCAGATTGACAGAACGCTTCAAGTGGAATGCTTGAATAACACCATCGACAGGCGGAGTGGTTGATGTTTCCTTTCAGCTTCTTTGCACTGTCCATTGTTTCAGTTTTTGTGATGGGATGGCCAAAAGATTCAGCACTGATGGTGCTGGCTGCGATGGATCCCAGCATAAGATGCTTGATGGCAGATCTTCGGGTTGGAGTACTCATCCCTAAAAATAATGAAACTATGAACAACTGCCCCAGATTAAGTACATCAAGATGAAGAAAAAGAAATATGACCAAAAAAAACAAACCGAAACTTGGCAAGGTCTGCAAGATTAATTAGCTTCAAAACATAAAACGTCTATTTTACCCCTTAACCAAACCTAATTTACAATGACTCAGCCCATCAATGCAAACCGTCTTTTTTTGGCGAGCTGTTTTGCGCTCATTACAACAGCCTTCTCTTTCAGTATCAGGGCGGGAATCCTCACCCAGCTTGGCACTGAATTGAGCCTGGACACCGTTCAGCTTGGTACCATCAACTCGATGTGGTTCCTTGGTTTTCCGATTTCCATGATCCTCGGAGGAATTTTTTACGCTAAAATTGGTCCCAAACTGATCATGCAGGTTGCATTCGTTGCACATGCCATTGGCATCCTGACCACCATCTATGCCAGCAGCTATAATGTATTGTTGGTATCGACCTTGTTGATCGGCATTGGCAATGGATGTACAGAAGCGGCTTGTAATCCAATGATTGCCGATGCATATACCGGCAATGAGTTCAGCAGCAAGATGAACCGTTTTCACATGTGGTTCCCTGGTGGAATCGTATTGGGTTCCTTGATTTCAAAATTCATGACCGATGCAAGCCTTCCCTGGCAGGCGCAGATATGGGTCATCCTTGTTCCTACTGTTATTTATGCCATCATGTTCTGGGGCCAAATCTTTCCCCAGCCCAAGGCTGAAGCAAGCTCACCGGTTGCCAATTTCAAGGCCATGTTGAACCCATTGTATTTGTTCATGGCCGCATGTATGGCCCTTACCGCTATTTCTGAATTTGGTCCACAACAGTGGGTCGGACCCATCCTCGCCAAAGCAGGCGCAAGTCCGATGCTGATCCTGGCCCTGGTGACCGGTCTGATGGCTGTGGGCAGGTACTTTGCCGGTCCATTGATCCATAAATTGAATACCGTTGGTGTTTTGTTGGGCTCTGCTGTATTTGCCGGAATTGGTATTTACATGTTGAGCACCATGAGTGGAGCAGCGCTGTATGTTGCAGCGGTTGTGTATGCATTGGGCATCTGTTATTTCTGGCCCAACATGCTTGGCTTTATAGCTGAGACGCTTCCACAAACGGGCGCCCTCGGTCTTTCCATCATGGGTGGTATCGGGATGTTTTCGTCTTCCATGTTCCAGCCCGTGATTGGTGGATGGATCCAAAAAAACAAGACGGTGGCTGAAGCCGGTGGATTGGTGGGCGATGCCGCTGATCTTGCTGCAGGTCAGTCTACTCTATCCAACATGCTCCTCTTTCCCGCCATACTTATCGTTGCTTTCGTCGGTCTGTACATTTACTCCAGAAAGACGCAAAAAGCATAATCAACCATTCTATAATCTTCAAAGAGGGGGCAATTGTCCCCTCTTTTTTATTTTAGCACAATGCTCAAAAAGCCGTGAAATGATTTCTTTTAAACAACATCAAATATTGAAGGATTGTAGCGCTAAATTGATTATTTTTAAACCTCATTTTTATTGACATTTTTCAATCAACCAACATGAACAGAAAACTAAGAATGGGTATGGTTGGCGGCGGCAAGGATGCTTTCATCGGAGCCATTCACCGCCATGCAGCTGGAATGGACGGACTCATCGAATTGGTCTGTGGCGCACTGAGCATCAATCCAGACATTGCCAAAGATTCAGGCAAGTCGCTTTTTTTGGCTGAAGAAAGGATCTACCTCACGTTTGAGGAAATGATCACCAAAGAAAGCCAGTTGCCGGAAGACAAGCGCATGGATTTTCTGACCATTGTTACCCCCAATTTCGCCCATTTTGCTCCAGCCAAAATGGCCATGGAGCATGGTTTTCATGTGGTCATTGAAAAACCCATTGCCTTTACGTTGGATGAGGCCCTGGAGTTGAAACGCATCCAGGAGGAAACCGGCCTCATCCTTTGCCTTACCCATACTTATTCAGGCTATCCGCTGGTAAAGCAGGCCAGGCAAATGGTGAAGGAAGGCAAGCTGGGCAACATCCGCAAGGTATGGGTGGAATATCCACAGGGATGGCTCAGCAAACTCACAGAACGCGAAGGCAATGCCCAGGCGGCCTGGCGCACAGACCCCAAGCGCAGCGGTAAAAGCGGGTGCATGGGAGACATTGGAACACATGCAGCACATTTGGCAGAATATATCACAGGACTGAAGATTACCCAGATCTGTGCCGACCTCAATGTGATGGTGGAAGGCAGGATGCTGGATGATGATGGCAATGTATTGCTCAAGTTTGAAAACGGAGGAGCCGGCGTATTGATGGCTTCTCAGGTGGCAGCCGGAGAAGAAAACGCCCTCAAGATCAGGGTTTACGGAGAAAAAGGCGGTATTGAATGGGCGCAACATGAGCCCAATACCATGCTGGTCAAATGGTTGGACCAGCCCACACAGATCTATAGGGCCGGTGGCAACTATGCCGACAGGCTTTCTTCTTTCGCAGTCCACAATTCCAGGACCCCGGGCGGACATCCGGAGGGTTATCTGGAGGCTTTTGCCAATATTTACAGGAATTTTTCTCTGACCCTCGGCACACGGATTGATGGAACAACACCAACGGCCGAAATGCTTGATTTCCCTGGGGTTGAGGATGGCATCCGCGGCATGGCCTTTATTGACAACGTGGTGCTTTCTTCCCAGTCATCAACAAAATGGACTCCACACACGGTTTAAATTAGAAACGAATGAAAACGATAAAAGGTCCCGGTATATTCCTTGCCCAGTTTATGGGAGATGTGGCCCCCTTCAATGACCTCTCAACCATCTGCAAATGGGCGGCTGACCTGGGTTTTGTGGGTGTTCAACTTCCCACCTGGGATCCACGCTGTATCGATTTGCAGAAAGCCGCCGAAAGCAAAACCTATGCCGATGAAGTGAAAGGAATTGTGGAGGCAGCGGGTTTGCAAATCACAGAATTGTCAACCCATCTGCAGGGTCAGCTGGTGGCGGTTCACCCTGCCTATGATGAATTGTTTGATGGGTTTGCGCCGGAAAACGTACGCGGCAACAGCAAGGCCAGAACAGCTTGGGCAGTAGAACAGCTCAAGTACGCAGCCAAGGCATCTGCCAACCTGGGATTGAATGCCCATGCTACTTTCAGTGGTGCCCTGCTCTGGCATACGGTTTATCCCTGGCCACAAAGGCCCGCAGGATTGGTAGAAACAGGATTCACCGAGTTGGCCAAAAGATGGACGCCCATCCTGGATGTATTTGATGAGAACGGGGTTGACCTCTGTTACGAAATCCATCCCGGAGAAGACCTGCACGATGGTATTTCCTATGAGATGTTCCTGGAAAAAACCAACAACCACAAAAGGGCTTGCTTGCTGTATGATCCAAGCCATTTCGTACTCCAGTGCCTTGATTACCTCAGTTATATCGACCATTACCATGAGCGCATCAAAATGTTCCATGTAAAGGATGCTGAATTCAATCCTTCGGGCAAGCAAGGTGTATATGGCGGTTACCAGAATTGGGTTGACCGTGCAGGAAGGTTCCGTTCTTTGGGCGACGGACAGGTTGATTTTTCAGCTATCTTCAGCAAACTTACTGCATACGATTACAGCGGATGGGCCGTGATGGAGTGGGAATGCGCCATCAAACATCCGGAGGATGGAGCAAAAGAAGGTGCGGTATTCATCAAAGACAAGATCATCAGGGTTACAGAAAAAGCATTTGATGATTTTGCAGGAACCGGCAGCAACGAGGAATTGAACAAAAGAATTTTAGGCATTTGACAACAATCATGATAACAAAACAACAACAAACAATGAAAAAGGTACTGTTCACAATGGTGATCGCAGCAGGACTTTATGCCTGTGGCGGTGGAGAAGAAACAACGGAAAAAAAGCCCATCAGCAATGCAACAACAGAGGAGGCTGCTGCTCCTGTAAAGGAAGAAGCAACAACAAAAGCAGAGGAGCCAGCAAAAGAAGAGACCAAGGCCGTAGCAAAAAAAGATGGCAAGGCCCTTATCGCAGGTTCTGATTGTCGTACCTGTCACAAGGACGATCAAAAATTGATTGGACCAGCTTACCAGGATGTGGCCAAGAAATATGAGAAAAATGCTAAAAATGTAAAAATGCTGGCAGGAAAAATACTTCAGGGTGGTCAGGGCAATTGGGGTGAAATCCCAATGGCAGGACATCCCAACCTGAGTGTTGATGATGCCTCAGCAATGGTAGAGTATATCTTGTCAATGAAAAAATAACAACAATGAAATCCCTTTTAACGATTGCCTTTGCTGCCTTGTTGCTTTCAGCAACACCCACTACTGACGGACCCAAGCCGGAGAACAATGTCAAAAAAGGCTGGAAAAAGCTTTTTGACGGAAAGACCAAGAACGGATGGCATATTTACAACAATGACGCAACCGGAGAATTATGGAAAGTAGAAGATGGTGTGCTGTATTGCGATGTAGACAAGAATAAGAAACCAGGTGTTAAAAGGGGCGGAGATCTTACAACCGACCTTGAATACGAAAACTATCACCTCAGTTTGGAGTGGAAGATTTCAGAAGGGGGTAACAGTGGTATCATCTTTGGTGTGCACGAAGAACCGAAATTCAAGTCCTCCTACGCTACCGGAATGGAAATGCAGGTGTTGGACAATGAAAAAGCCGGTGATGCCAAAAACCCAAGGCATAGGGCTGGTGATTTGTATGACCTGATCAAGTGCAACAGGGAAACGGCAAAACCCGCCATGGAGTGGAACCACGCTGAAGTCATTTATGTGAACGGCGCCCTGACGTTGAAACTCAATGGTGAAATTGTTGTAACGACAACTGTTGGCGATGATCAATTCAACCAACTGGTTGCAGGGTCCAAATTCAAGAACTGGCCTGGTTTTGCCAAGTACAGGAAAGGAAAAATTTCCTTGCAGGACCATGGCAATCTTGTATGGTTCAAGAATATCAAGATCAAGCAATTGTAAAATCGCACCAATTAATTTATCCTAAACGCCGCATGACTTATGCGGCGTTTTTTATTTCGCCGGATTAATCGTTAAATTTATACCTCATTTATACTTTATAACTTGATCATTATGAGAAGAGTCTTATTGTTACTGTTGTTGAATGGCTGTTTGGGCTTTGTTGCCAATGCACAATCAAGGGTATTGGTTTTTTCAAAGACTGCAGGCTTCAGGCATGGATCCATCGGTGTTGGAAAAACAGCCATCATGCAATTGGGAAAAGAAAATGGATTTGCGGTTGATACTACTGAAGATGCAGAAGCATTCAAGGAAGAGAACCTCAAAAAATACCAGGCAGTTGTTTTTCTGAACACAACCGGTGATGTGCTCAATCCAAAACAGCAGGCTGTTTTTGAAAGGTTCATCCAATCGGGTGGAGGATACATGGGTATTCATGCGGCTACTGATTGTGAATACAATTGGCCCTGGTATGGAAAACTGGCTGGGGCCTATTTTAAGAACCATCCCAGACAACAGAATGCAAAACTCATTGTGCACGACAGGACCCATATCAGCACATCCCATCTTCCCGAAATTTGGGAACGCTATGATGAGTGGTACAACTTCAAAGCAGCACCTGGTAAAGAAGTCAATATTCTCATCAGCATCGATGAAAAATCCTATGAAGGCGGTCAAAATGGAGACAGCCATCCCATGGCATGGTACCACGACTTTGATGGTGGAAGGGCCTTCTATACTGAGTTTGGTCATACCAATGAATCCTTTGCAGATCCCCTTTATCTGAAGCATATCCTGGGTGGCATCAAGTACGCCATCGGCAATAATGCAAAGAAGGATTATAGCAAGACCAAGTCAATGCTGGTTCCAGACGAAGACCGGTTTACCAAGAATGTACTGGCCGGTGGTGTTTTTGATGAGCCAACTGAAATGGCCATCCTTCCCAATTTTTATATCCTCATCACACAAAGAAAAGGCGAGGTAATGCACTACAGCAATACCACAAAAAAAGTAACGCAGGTTGCCAAATTTGATCTTTATTCCAAGTCTGGTGTACAGGGCATCAATGCAGAAGAAGGACTTATTGGCATCACTGCCGATCCTGATTTTGCGAAGAACAACTATATCTACATGTTTTATGCCACCAATGATACTGCGGCGAACCGCTTGTCGCGCTTTGTTTTCAAGGATGGCAAGCTTGACCTTAAAAGCGAAAAAAAGGTATTGGATGTTGCTTCTCAAAGAAAGATCTGTTGCCATACAGGGGGTTCATTGACATTCGGACCTGATGGAAGCCTGTTTATTTCTACTGGCGACAATACAACACCGTTCAACCAGCCCAATTCAAAATATACCCTGGAAGGGTTCGGCGCAATAGACAACCGGGAAGGATTTGAGCAATTTGATGGAAGAAGAGGATCAAGCAATACCAATGATTTGAGGGGAAAGGTATTGCGCATCAAGGTCAATCCTGACGCAACGTATTCTATTCCTGAAGGAAATCTTTTTCCTCCGGGAACACCCAAAACAAGGCCGGAAATTTATGCCATGGGTACCAGAAACCCCTACAGGATATCAGTTGACAGAAAAACGGGGTTTTTGTATTGGGGTGATGTTGGTCCTGATGCAGGAAATGACAAACCAGATGAAAAAGGATCAAGGGGATATGATGAGTTGAACCAGGCCCGCAAGGCAGGTTATTTTGGTTATCCCCTGTTCATTGGCAACAACTATCCATACCGCCAGTTCAACTATGAAACGGGTGAAGTGGGTGAATTCTTTGATCCCAAAAAACCGATGAATTTTTCCAAGAACAATACTGGTTTACAGCAACTGCCTCCGGTAAGCCCTGCTTTTATTTGGTATCCGTATGCGGCCTCAACTGAGTTTCCAGAGGTTGGCACGGGCGGAAGAAATGCAATGGCGGGACCTGTATATCATTCCGAGTTTTATCCCAAGGCCACAAGGTATCCTGACTATTTCAACGGAAAACTCTTGTTCTACGAATGGATCAGGGGATGGATGAAAATGGTGAGCATGGACGCTGAAGGCAATTACCAGCAAATGGAGCCCTTTATGGAATCTACAAAATTCAAAAGCCCCATGGATGTTGAGGTGGGTCCGGACGGCAGGCTCTATGTGCTTGAGTATGGCTCAGGATGGTTCAGCAAGAATGCGGATGCCGCCCTTTCAAGAATCGATTACAATGGAGGCAACAGGGCTCCCAAGGCAAAAATCAATGTGCCTAAACTTTCAGGCAGCATTCCATTTACGGTTAAGGTGGATGCGGTTGGATCAACCGATGCTGACAATGATGCCCTGAGTTATGTTTGGCATTTTGGTGCTGCTGTTCGTCCGCCAGTAACCACGCCCAATACCTCTTTCACTTTAACCAAAGCTGGCGAATATGCGATCTATGTTGAAGTGAAAGATTCAAAGGGCGGTGTAACCAGGAGTGAAGTGGTAAAGGTTTATGCAGGAAACGAAGCACCTGAGGTGAGTGTAAAACTCGAAGCGGGCAACAAATTTTATTTTCCTGGTCAGCCAGTACCTTATACTGTAAATGTGAAAGACAAAGAGGATGGCACTACAGAAAAAGGAAGCGTTGACAAGAAATCGATTTATGTAAAAGTTGATTACGTGAACGGACCAGACAAGGCACAGGTGGTTGGGCACCAGGTGATGACCGCCATCATGGAAGGGAAGAATCTGGCAGCAACCCTGGATTGCAAGGCCTGTCATAAAGAGGCGGATAAATCTGTAGGACCAGCGTATAAAATGGTGGCAGAGAAATATGAAGGGGATACCAAAGCCAGGGCCTACCTCACCAATAAAATCATCAATGGCGGAAGCGGTGTTTGGGGAGAAGTGGCCATGGCCGCCCATCCAGACCTAAAACCCGAAGAGGCAGGAATGATTGTTGATTGGGTATTGAGCCTGAACAAGAAAGATGCTCCCTCCTTGCCTTCCAATGGAACCATCACACCGTCAGAAAATGACATGGGTTCCGGAAACCTGATGTTGATTACCGCCACGTATACAGACAGGGGCGGCGCAGGCATCAGGCCACTGAGTGCGATGGGTTCTGTTTCACTCAAAAGTGCATTGGTGAACATGCCAAGCAACAGCGGCAACCTTAGGGTTGAGATCAAGGACTGGAACAAACAACGTGCTGCATTCCTGAACATCAGCCAGGGCAACAATGGATGGATGGAATTTTCCAACATCGACCTGGAAAGCATTGGTACCATCGAGTTTGGGTACGGCATCCCTGCACAACTGATGAAGGGCTACCAGATCAGCTTGCACCAGGATGCTCCCAACGGGCCTGCGATTGCATCGTTCAAATTGGAAAACCATTCAAGCACCATGGGCGGCACAAAAGAATTGCAGTTGCAAAATGTGGTGTCGGGCGACAGAAAACTCTACATGAAATTGGAGCGTTTGGATGCCAAGGAGACAAACAGGCTGGCCATCATTTCGATGAAGCTTGTTCCTAAAAAATAATGAATGGCTTGATGCGCGCGCGATAAAGAAAAAAGCCGGAGTTGAATCAGCTCCGGCTTTTTTTATTGGTGACCATGTTGATGGTGATAACAATGGAAATGATGAGCAGTCCGCCAAACTCTCTTGATTGCTCAATCCAGGGCTTGGTTGCTTTCATGCTCTGGACAAGGCTTTCCGCCTCGTGTTCATTGAACCAAGCCATCACCCCATCTGTTGCCAGCAGTAACTTCAGTCCAAAGAAAAAGCAAAAAATCAGTGTGCCGATATGGGCAAAGGCATCATATTTTCCTCTTGCATCCAGAAAACAAACAAGGGCAACATAGCCATAGATCGGAATCCACAAATAAGGGTCAGGATCATTGATTTGCAACAAGGCAAAAACAACAAACAGGCCGCTGAAAATATAATTGAAGGTCTTCATCCTATAGGTTTTTCAAGAGGGTTGATTGCACATGGGCGATGCTTTTGCGGATGCTGTCTAAGGGTGAACCGGGGCAAACATCCTGCTCAACAAAGAAATGTTTCATGCCAGCGGTTTTGGCGTGTTTGAAAATCCTTGCATAATCAATGACCCCACTTCCCACTTCGGTAAAGTTCTTGTTGGGTGTATTGTCCATGTCTTTGACATGCCAGAGGGCAACCCTTCCCTTGTATTGTTTAAATAAATCAATGGGGTCCTTGCCCGCTTTCGATACCCAGAAAAGATCCAGTTCGAATTTTACCAGGCCGGGGTCGGTTTCGTTGGCCAGGATGTCGAAAGGAATTTGTCCATCCAATTCCTGGAATTCAAAATCATGGTTGTGGTAGCAGAGCTGGATGCCTGCTTTTTTACAAATGGCGCCAGCCTTGTTCAGGTCTGCAGCAATTTTTTTATAGGCTGCTATAGAGGTTCTTTCTTCTGGCATCAGAAAGGCAATCGCCATATAGGTTTGACCAATGGCTTTGGCATCGGCCACGGCTTTTTCCCATCCAAACAAAACGGTTCCAGGGTTTTGCTTGTTGCCGAAATTGCCATAGAGATAATGGCCAGAAGGCGCAACGAGACCATATTCATCCAATACCTTTTTGTATTCGGAGGCTTCCATCCCAAAGAATTTGCCGTTGTATCCGAAGTTCTCCACTTCACCAAATCCCATGGCGGCAATTTGCTTGAGGGTTCCCTTGGGGTCTATTTCCATGTCATCCCGAACGGTGTAGAGCTGAACCCCAATTTTTTTATCTTTTACACCCTCGATCGCAAGCGCATCGTTGATAAAAAACGAACCCGCGGCAACCCATGCCATTTGCTGAACGAAACCCCTTCTTGATGTCATGCCTTAAATTTTATGGACACAATTTACTGATTCATTTCTGCATTGTCGGTAATTGATATAATGGGCGGATACAATCAAGAGCATGGCGGGGACCAGAAACCAAAGTTGGTAAGGATGAAAGAGTTGTTTGAGGATCAGCATCAGGATACCCAGGGCAAAAATAAACAGGGCCTTTTTGCTATGGTGATGTTTCCTGTATCCGTGGGTAAGCGAATAGCTTCCGATGGCAGCAGCCAGCAAAATCATGAAAACCTCAAACCGCGTATTGTTGATGATGTTGATTCCCAGCACCGGAAGGCTTGTCAATACCAGCGGCAAAAGCGCACAGTGGATGGCGCAGGCTACCGAAGCGGCAATTCCGAGGGCATCGTAGTTAATCTTCAACATGGTGGGCAACAAAATTAATACTTTTGCAACAAAGTTGCATTTTTAATCGTTGTTATAATCGGTAAGACAAGCGTAATTTTGTTTCAATAATTGATTATGGGTAAAAAGGCAATAAGCTATCTGGTTTTTTTTGGACTGCTCCTGGGTGGATTTTATTATGCCATGGTAAAATACACGGATTTTGAAGAAGTGAAGTTGCCTGTGTTGAATACGGTACAGCCTTTTGAATTCCTGAGACAAGACAGTGCCATGGCCTCACAGAAAGATGTCCGCAACAGGGTATATGTCGCAGAGTATTTTTTCACCACTTGCAAGGGCATTTGTCCGAAGATGAACAAGAACATGAAGGCCATCTACGAACAATTCAAAACGGACAGCAATTTTCTGATTGTATCGCATACAGTAAATCCAGACACGGATTCATTGCCGGTGTTAAGGCATTATGCAGACTCTTTGGGTGCCGATGTTTCCAACTGGTGGTTCCTGACAGGAAGCAAGGACAAGCTCTACAAAACCGCCCGCGAAAGCTATTTGCTGGATGACCCCAAGAACAGCACCAAAAACATTGATGAACAGTTTCTGCATACACAGTTTTTTACCCTCGTTGATAGACAGGGGCGTGTGCGCGGTGTGTATGATGGCATTAAAAAAGAAGAGGTGGACCAACTGGTGACAGACATCAAAATCCTGATCATGGAATAAGGTGAAAAAGCAAGGAGAAAACATATTGAAAAACAGCGCGCTCAGTGTTACGGCCAGTAGAAAGCGGATACTTGACATCTTTCTTGCCGCCGACAATGCATTGGCCCATCAAGACATTGAAACAAAATGTGCCGACCAATATGACCGTGTTACGATTTACAGAACGCTTCAGACATTTCTTGAAAGAGGGATCATCCACAACATCCCTTCTACAGACAACATGGTCAGGTATGCGCTGTGCAACGAAGCCTGCATCACCACAGGGCATCATCACGATAACCATGTGCATTTCAGGTGCGATCAATGTGGTAAAACAGTTTGCCTGGACGATGTGAATATACCCGCAGTAAACCTACCGAAGGGCTATACCATGAAAGAGATCAACATGGTGGTAAATGGCATTTGCAAATCCTGTAAATAAAAAAAGGTCCAATCTAAAAACACAGGGACATTTCGTTAAGGTGCTGATTGGCAGCACCACAAAGATAACTTGCGGTAAATCAGTCCACTAATTTCAAGCATACCATAAAAGCAGTAGGCATTAAAGTTTTTCCAATTCGTCTTTGACGAAAATCATCAGTTCGCTGATCTTTTCAGGAGAGAAGTCGAAATCAATTCCGGCCGCTGCATACAGGTCTGGAAGCGTCTTGGTTCCGCCCAGGCTCAGGCCCTTCATGTAATTTTCGAGGCCCTTTTCAGGGTTATCCCTGTACTGCTTCCACATGCCAATGGCACCGAGTTGGGCAATTCCGTATTCGATATAATAGAAAGGCACTTCAAACAGGTGAAGTTGTCGCTGCCAATTGTAAGACCTGAAGGACTCCAGGCCGCTGTAATCAATGGCGCTGGTGGCAAACTCATTCAAAATCCTCAACCAGTTTTCTTTTCTTTCCTCAATGGTATGGCTTGGGTTTTCATAGACCCAGTGCTGGAATTTGTCGATGGTGGCAATCCAGGGGAAGATGGTGATCACCCTTTCAAGCTGGTGGCGCTTGGCCCTTTTCATCTCCTCCTCATTGTCGAAGAAAACATCCCAATGGTCCATGGTGAACAGTTCCATCGACATGCTGGCTACTTCGGCCATTTCTGTTGGGTATTCCTTGAAGCCTGTAAGCTCAAGCCCATGTGCCAGGAATGAATGGATGGCATGACCACCTTCGTGCACCATGGTGGTGAGGTCAGACATCTGTGATGCCGCATTCATGAAGATGAAGGGCGCACCACTCTCTGCCAACGGCATGTTGTACCCACCGGGGGCCTTGCCTTTTCTGCTGTCAAGGTCAAGGTGATTGAGTGCGTCCATTTTTCTGAGGCAGTCGCCAAAAAAAGGATTCAGTGCGTCCAGGCATTTGATGGATTTATCAAGCAGGTCGCGGCCATCCGCAAAGGGGCGCAGCGGCTCAATACCGGCGGGTTCTGCTTCTGTATCCCATGGGCGCATGTTGTCCAGGCCCAGTCTTTGTTGTTGTTCTTGGTATATCTGGTTGACCAGGGGGACTACTTCTTTTTTGACGGCCTCATGAAACTGAAAGCAGGAAGCAGGCGTATAATCGAAACGACCCATCTCCGCGAATTTGTAATCACGGTAATTGCTGAAGCCAGCGTTGAGGGCAACCTGGTGCCTGAGGGCAATCAATTTGCTGAACAATTCGTTCAAGGGTTCTTTGTCTACCAGCCTTCTTTCCGCAATTTTCTTGTACACTGTTTCGCGGATCTGCCTGTCTTCGCTTTCAAGGAATTTTCCTGCTTGTTGCAGTGTATATTCCTGTCCATCTTGTTCAATCATCATCTTGCCGGCGATGCTGCCATACTGTTGTTGCAATACGGCTGCTTCAGCCTGCAAGGGGATATTGGCTTCGCGGAAAAGATCAATGCTTTTTTTGACAGAACGGAGGTAGGTGAAATATTTTTCCTGGTCCAGCCCTTTGGTAAAGGGGCAATCAACCAACTTTTTGTTGAGGATATCAGCATAAGGTTGGATTTTCGGCTGGATCTCCATGAAGAAGAAATTGAAAGCCTCTTCCAGTGTTTTGTTTTCTGTGTCGCAGGTCATGCGCACCTGCCTCCAGCAGGCATCCTCGCTGATGAATGCTTCCATTTCGCTCATGTCTTTGAGCCACTGTTCAAGGTCCTCGCTTGAGTTGATTTCCTTGTTTTGGAGTTGAATGAAATAGGGTTCAAGCGTTGCCCAGTCGGTAAGGCTGAAATGCTCGGGCAGGAAACTGTGCTTCAGTTTCTGAATATCGGCGCTGTATGCCATGGTATATGTTTTTGGAAGGATATTAACCCTCTTTGCCTTCTTCTTCCTCATCCATTTCGGGGAGGACGATTTCGATGTTCTGTTGTTTGATGACACCAAACCAGCGGACCATTTTTTTCATGTCGCTGCTGTACACCCTTTCGAAATCCATGGAGGGGAATACTTTTTCAAAATAGCTTTTTACGGCCTTGTTGTCTTTTTCGGAAGGAAGCGCTTCTGCCGATGCGTCCATTGCCTTGAATATATCCGCAAGGTTTACATTGTCATCAGTGGTATACACTTCAATGGATTCCAGGTGAGAGAACTGGTGTACCCTGCTTGAAACAAATTTGGTTGTATTGTCTTCCAGCGAACGGACAACAGCACCGTCAGTCTTGCTGGTTACGAGTTCAAAAAGTCCTGAAAATCCTGTTACCGATATGAGTTTGTTGTATTCCATGTCCACGATTTAGTGGTGCAAGTTACAACCATTTTACTGAATATTGTTTTCGGCCAGGATCTTGTTCATTCGCTGCTCAACAGCCTCCAGGGTACTGAATCCCCTGGAGATCATGTACAGCTTGGCATCATCAAGCTGAAGGAATACAGTAGGGAAGCCATTCACCTTCAATTGTTGGATCAGGCTAAAGTCATAATAGGCCTTCTCTTTGTAGGCTTCACTGCCCAGTTTTTGAAAAAAGATTTCTGTATCGATGTTGTACTGTTCCAGCAAATGCCGATAGGCCTCTTTGTCCGTGAGGTCTCTCCCTTCTTCATAAAGGGCATATTGGAGATCTGCAGCAAACGCGATGGTTTGATCCGGATAGCTTTCTCTGAAAATGGCCATGGCAATGGCGGCCATTTCTGAATTGGGATACCAATCGCTCTCGTCAGGATTGAAGATATGCCAGAGGTAGTCCTTGCCAAATTTCACACCAGTCGTCTGTTCCACTGTTTGGTAGGCGCCCTGGATGTACTGTGCAATGTTGCCAATGTGTTTTGTGTCTTGAACAGGAATCATCCCGCCAGAAATCGTTTCAAAATCGAACTGCTCCCTGTGTTTCAGCCAAAGTTCTTTGATCACCGGACTAAAGCCATAACACCATCCGCAATAAGCATCATAGCAATAAATGATTTTGGGCTTCATTGGGATTTCACCTTTTCATACTGTGCGTCATAATCCTCTCTCAGGGTTCCCATCCACCGGTCCCAGAATAAAAAGTAAAGGCTGTAATTGCCCTTGAAATACTGGTGGTGCTGGTTATGGCAAACGCTTGTATTGATCCATCTGCCAATCTGGGTTTTATGAAAATTCTTGGGGTAGAGTTCCCAGCCAAGGTGTCCGTAAATATTGTATACAATCATGAAAAAGAAAAAGATCAGCAAATGAAATTTATGCATAGGAATGGTGAAAAGAAAAACAACCAGGATACCGGCTTCAACGATTGCCTCCAAAGGGTGGAAGGCATAGGCGGCCCAGGGGGATGGATTGGTAGACTTGTGGTGAACCAGGTGAAAGAGTTTGAACAACTGTTTTTGGTGCATCAGGCGGTGCATCCAGTAAAAATAAGTGTCGTGCATGAAGAGCATGATGGGGAAGGCGGCCCAGAAATAGAGCATGCTGTGTTCATTAATATCGCGGTAAAAGTTGGTATACTTTGAGATAGCGGGATTGTAAATAAAAAACGCAGGCACGAATCCGAAAATGGAAATGGTCAGGATTGAGTAACCTATTTCACGGATATAGTCGGCTGTTTTTGGATAGCGCTGCTGAATCTTTTTATGTGCAAGCAGTTTTTTCAATAAGACATAGAACAACAAGAAAGCCAGTCCAGCTATTATAAAATAGCGTCCAGCTATCATGGTCAGTGTTCTAAAGTATTTTTCTAATTCCATCTATGTCACTACAAATATACTGTGCAATTGTTCAACCAAGCCGAACGGCATCAATGTTAAATAAATGAGGATATTTAGCCCTTTTATCTGCATAAAAAGCCTTGAATTTGGCCATGTCTTCTGCCTTGTTGCCGGTCAGGTAAATCGGTGGACCAAAACCACCTTCTTTTCGTTTGTAATCCAGGTAGCCCGGCAATACCGGAACATCGGCGCCCAGGGCCGCGTGGTAAAATCCGCTTCTCCACTTTTCAACCCTTTTCCTTGTGCCTTCAGCTGCAATGGTGATGAACATTTCATCTGCCTCTTTGAACCGGGCAATGACATCCTCGGTGAGGTTGTGTTTTTTGCTCCTGTCTACGGGGATGGCCCCGGTATTTTTCAGCAAGATGCTCAGTGGGAAAAAGTTGAGTTCTTTTTTGATCAGGTACCGGACCTTCAGTTTGCATAAGCTAAAAATGGCCATCGCATAAATGAAATCCCAGTTGGAGGTATGCGGAGCAGCAATCACCACGGCCTTTTTGATTTCCGGAGGAACGGTGCCCACGATTTTCCAGCCGCGGAGTTTGAAAATCAGGATGAAAAAACGGTTGAACATGCTGCTGTTTTTCTTCTTTTGATAAACCTTATGCTGGTTAATGGGCTGCCAGCCAATTGTCGCCAATCCCGGCCTCTGCGATCACCGGAACATTGTTCGGAAGAGTAAGCGCATTTTCCATGTTCTCGATTACACAGGCTTTCAGGGCCTCTGCTTCAGCCCTCAACGCATCAAAAATCAATTCATCATGCACCTGAAGAATCATCTTGCTTTTGAATCCTTCTTTTTTGATGGCATGGTGTACCTTGATCATCGCCAGTTTGATCATGTCTGCAGCAGTTCCCTGTATGGGCGAGTTGATGGCATTGCGCTCTGCAAATCCGCGCACCGTGAAGTTGGAAGAGTTGATGTCGCGGAGCCAGCGTTTCCTTCCCATCAGGGTCTCCACATAACCATTGTCTTTGGCAAACTGGATGGTTGATTCCATGTATTGGGTGATGCCCGGAAATTCTTTTTTGTAATTGTCGATGATGGTTTTGGCTTCGGTTCGGCTGATGCCAAGGTTTTCTGCGAGCCCGAAAGCCCCCTGTCCGTAGATGATGCCGAAGTTCACGCTTTTGGCCTTGTACCGCATTTCCTTGGTGACATCCTCTTCGTTGATGCCATATACTTTTGCTGCTGTTGCCGTGTGGATGTCTTTGCCAGAGCGAAATGCTTCGCACATGTTGGGATCTCCACTGATGGCAGCCACAATCCGCAGTTCAATTTGGGAATAGTCGGCAGACACCAGCACATGGTCTTTGTCCCTGGCGGTGAATGCTTTTCTGATTTCCTTTCCGCGGTCGCTGCGGACAGGAATGTTTTGCAGGTTGGGGTTGTTGCTGGCCAGCCTGCCTGTAACCGCAACGGCTTGTGCATAGGTGGTATGCACGCGGCCTGTGTTGGGATTGATCAGTTGCGGCAGGGCATCCACGTAGGTAGACCTCAATTTGGTGAGCTCCCTGAAGGCAAGGATATCGTCCACAATCGGAAACTGGTTGGCCAGTTTTTGAAGCACATCCTCACCGGTTTGGTATTGGCCGGTTTTGGTTTTTTTCGCTTTTGGATCCAGCATCAACTTCTCAAACAACACTTCACCCAACTGCTTGGGAGAGGCAAGGTTGAAGCGCACGCCAGCAGTGGCATACACAGACTCTTCTGCAATCTTGGCTTCTTTTTCCAGGGTTTTTGAATATTCATTGAGGAAATCAACATCCACCCTGACGCCCTCGTATTCCATGTCTGTAAGCACTTTTACCAGCGGATTCTCCACTTCGTAAAAAACCTTTTCTACTGCTTTTTCCTTGAGCTGGGGCTCAAAAATATTTTTGAGTTGAAGGGTGATGTCTGCGTCCTCACTGGCGTACTCTTTGATTTTTTCTACCTCTACATCCCGCATGCTTCCTTGGCCCTTGCCCTTTTTCCCAATCAGTTCTACAATATCAAAAAGATGCGGTCCTTTTAAAGCACCAACCAAACTCAAACGAAACGGCTGCATTACTTTCCCCATTCCAATTTCAGTTGCCGTCATCCAATCTTTGACAATAGTTTCTATGTTTACTGATGTGAAATCTTGAATAGTTCCTAACACCGCTATCAGTTGTTGCATTAAATCTCCCGTGTCTTCTTTCCAGTTTTTGCAGGCTTTTTCATCATAAGATGTTGGCGATTCAAAAAAGAAATTACTTAATTCCCAAAATTCAGAAACAAAGTTCGCGCGCTCTTTTATTAATGAAGTAATTTTTGTCATTTCGACAAAGGAGAAATCACATTTACCTAATTTTTTGACAATATCCTTTTCAAATATTTCCGCCAAACTTTCATCACTCTGTTTTTGCAAATACTGATGATTGAACCATTTGTTTTTCTCTGGATCAAATTTTGCACCTGCTTTGTGAACTCTATTCAAATCAAATTTTTCTACTAATTCTTCCAATGAAAATAATTCTTGGTCAGTTCCATCATTCCATCCCAATAAAGCTAAGAAATTAATTACCGCTTCAGGGAAATATCCATTTTCTCTGTAACCCATCGATTTTTTCATGCTGGATGCATCTGTCCATTCCAAAGGAAATACTGGAAAACCTAACTTATCACCATCACGTTTGGATAATTTTCCGTTTCCGATAGGTTTTAAAATCAACGGTAAATGCGCGAATTCTGGT
>ENA-OUVC01000686-OUVC01000686.1-marine-metagenome-genome-assembly--contig:-NODE-686-length-21503-cov-3.033091_pt1 | contig 21503 bp, 13 predicted proteins | sample MGYA00248622_ERZ508571 | MGnify/ENA primary metagenome ERZ508571 (study PRJEB26236, sample SAMN06267175) | marine metagenome | isolation source: Columbia River Estuary | place: USA:Columbia River Estuary... | reverse complement strand
TTTGGAAAGGCCATCTATGATGCCGGTTCTGGTTATGACCCCTCCAATCCCTATTTGAACAGGGATCCCCGCCTAGGACTTTCAGTCTTTCAGCCTGGTGAACTTTTCAGGGGCTATTATTATGCACCTTGGTGGGGCCCGGGCGGTGTAGACAGCAGGTCAACGTTTAGCAACAAACAGTCAGATGGAAGCTGGACAGGGATGGTATTCAAAAAATTCATGGATCCAGGCGCTGCTGCCAACAGGAACTGGCCCTTGATCAGGCTGGCAGAATTGTATCTCAACTATGCTGAAGCATTGACTGAAGGAAATCCAACAACACAGGCTGCAGCATTTGCCGCTGTGAATACAGTACGGGCCAGGGCAGGAGTAGCCATGCCTGCCATTGCGATCACCATCAGCAAAGACTCTCTTGTGAAGCGCATCAGAAACGAGCGTGATGTAGAGTTGGCCTTTGAAGAGCACAGGAATTTCGATGCCCGCAGGTGGAAAACAGCAGCAAAAGATTTTGCCGGAAACATGTGGGGATTCAGGGTTTTGTATGATGATGCAACCAAGAAATATTCGTTTCCGCGGTATGCATTCCAGGTACGAAAGTACTTGCCCCACTGGGATCTCTATCCAATCCCACAAGCTGAGATTGACAAGAGCAAAGGGAAACTGGTTCAAAATCCTGGATACTAATCCATAAAAAAGCAATTGAAAATTTTATGAATACTACATTCAAACTCTTTCTGCTGGTCATGCTGACATCATCTGTTACAGCATTTTCGCAAAAAGATAACAAGGCTACAATTGGAGGACTTGTTACGGACAAGTACGGTAAGCAATTGAAAACAGCGAACGTCAAATCTACGTTTCTGAACAAGGACATCTCAACAAACAGGTTCGGAATATTCAGTCTTGATGGCATAACCAATGGCGATACCCTCGTTGTAACTGCCTTGGGGTATGAGGCACAAGAGTATATTGTGAAAGACCGGAATAAAATACAGGTTAAGCTCTCTGTCGTAAATGAGTGGAACAAGAACATCAACATGATGTTTTATTCCAAAAAGAAATTGTTGATGACAGGATCTGTTGCAACAATTGGAGAGGAAGACCTTTTGAAAAATCCCTTTATCAACCTGAGAAATACGGTTGCAGGAAAGTTATCAGGATTGTTTGTCGCTCAAAGTGATGCAGAGCCTGGATTTGAGGATCCAACCTTGTTGATCAGGGGTACTTCTTCATTCAGTGATGCCGGCGGAATCAATACACTTGTAGATGGCTATGAAAGGAATTTTGCCGAGTTGGAGCCTGCTGAGATTGCCACACTCAATGTACTGAAAGATCCTATCTCCAATGCCCTGTATGGCAACCGGGGAGGAAGAAAAAGTATTTATGTAACAACCAAAAGAGGGGTTGCCAACCAAAACAATATTTCGGTATTGGTGCAAAATGGTTTCCAATCGCCCATCTTCATGCCCAAGTCTTTGAGGGCATATGATTATGCCATGTTGCACAGGGAAGCATCAGCCAATGATGGGGTTCCTCAATTGTACACACAGGCGCATCTTGATGGATACAAAAGCGGCAGCGATCCATACAAGTATCCAGATGTAGACTGGTATGGAGCAGTACTCAACAAGTCTGCCATGCAACAACGCATCAACCTTACCGCTTCGGGTGGTAGCAATACGGCCAGGTATTTCATCATGCTTGGAACAACCAACCAGGAAGGCCTTTTCAAGTATGGCAATTCCAATCCAAACTACAGGCTTGGCCAGAGTTATCACCGCTATAATTTCAGGTCCAACATTGATGTAGACATTGACAAGAATACGTTGGTTCAACTTGATGTGAATGTAAGGCTTGAGCGCCGCGTGCAGCCCCATACAGACTTCAGTACCACAACCCTTTGGAGAAATATCTCCGCCTATCCTCCAGGACTGTTTCCCATCAACAATCCAGATGGAAGCTATGGCGGCACGAATGCTTTTCAACGCAATCCGGTGGGCTATTTGAAAAGCACTGGCTACCAGCACCAGGATCACCGCTTCGCTGAGAGCAATGCCAGGGTGTTCAAGAAGCTGGATTTTATTGCCAAGGGGCTTAGGGCAAACGCAGGATTTGCCTTCAATACCTTTGTTCGTCCAGCACTGACCCAAAAAGCCGACTATGCTGTTTTTACCTACAATGGACCAAGCCTTCCGCTGACCAAATATGGTGCTGATTTGGTGTTACAGCCTGCTGTAACATTTTCAACCCTCAGGCACAGCTATGTGTTTGAAGGGGGAGTAGATTATGACAAGACCATTGCAAAAAATCATGTGCTCAACATCAGAACAAAGGGCTACATGGTCAGGCAGAAAGAGCCAGGAACTGATCTTCCTTTTTCAAGAAGAAACCTCTCTGCAGTAGTGTCTTATAATTACAAGGAAAAATACATCCTGGATGTAGCCACCTCCTACAGCGGTAGCGACAACTTTGCAGAAGGCAAGAAAAATGGCTTGTTCCCTTCTGCAGGCGCATCATGGATCCTCTCCAAGGAAAAATTACTTGCCCGTGCAAAGTGGATTGATCTCCTGAAAATTCGTGGGTCGTATGGCGAAATGGGCAGTGATTATTTCGCTGGCCTCAGGTTCCCTTATGAAAACGGAAAGGTTGTATCTGGTGGAACCCCGGCTTTTGGTGTAACGCCTACTACGGTTTCTGGACTCTCAGAAGGAACGCTGGGTAACCCAGACGCCTCCTGGATGATCTACAAGCAAACCAATATCGGCCTTGATTTTTCTTTCTTCAAGGAAGTGCTTTCTGGTTCGGTAGATGTTTTCAATGAAGATGTAACTGGTACACCCGTCAAGCGTGTAGATATCAGCAGCATCATCGGTATTGCAGTGCCCTTCACCAATGCGGGCATCAGCAACAACCGAGGAGCAGACCTGGTATTGAAATTGCAAAAGCCTTACAGCAAAAACTGGAGCGCATACATCAAAACAATGGCAACCTTTACCAAGAACAAAATTGTCTATCAATCTGAGGTCATCAGGGATAATCCCTGGGAAGTCAGGACTGGCCTGCCCATTGGACAACCCTTTGGATTGATTGCCGCAGGTTTCTTCAAAGATGCTGCTGAGATTGCCGCCAGCGCAAAATCTTCTTATGAAGCAAACCTAAAGCCAGGCGATGTGAAATATGTTGACCAGAACAAGGATGGCCTGATCGATTTTCGTGATGATGTGGCTATTGGAAAGCCATTCAACCCTGAAGTGTTTTATTCTGCGGAGCTTGGTTTCAAGTACAAGCATTTTGAAATCAATGCACTGTTCACCGGTTCAGAGAGCAGGAGCATTTTGCTTCACAATTACGAAGTGTTCAGGTCGTTTTTGCCGGCTTCTGCAAGACCCACCGACTATATCCTCAACAACCGTTGGACACCTGCTACAGCAGCCACTGCAACCATGCCACGCCTGACCACAGTTGCCAACAGCCACAATTACCGCAACTCCACTTTATGGTTGACAAATGGAAACTTTGTTCGGTTGAAGAGCCTGGAAATTGCCTACAACCTCAGCAACAATGCCCTCAAAAAGCTGGGCATGAAAACGGGTACCATTTTTGTAAATGGCTGCAACCTTGCAACATGGAGTGTTGTTCCTGAGGTAGACCCTGAAGGCCCTTCAGCAGGTATCCAGAACGATTATCCCATGTTGAAAGTGGTGAATGTTGGATTCAAACTGAATCTCTAATACAAAAGCAATCAAGACATCAAAAGAAATTTCTAAACGAATATTCGATGCAAAAAATAAATGTTAAACAAGTGCTTCTGATGACAGCTTCCGCTGCATTGTTGTTGTCATCTTGTGAAAAACCTTTTCTTGAAAAGCCCTTGGACGATTATGTTCCGTTGGGGGAATCATTTGAAGACATCAGGAATGCCAGGAACTGGATCAACAATATTTACAGTGACCGTGTCAATGAATATACCTTGTTGGGTAATGCAGGATTTTCTGCAGGCAGTGACGAGGCCATCCATGGCAGTACAACCAATACCAGCCGGGTGTTTTACAATGGTTCATGGAACGCATTGAATACACCTTATGATATCTGGGCAAAGAGTTTTACCACAGTAAGAAAAATCAATGTGTTTTTTGAGAACATCAAGAATGTCGTAGTCGTTCAGAATGAAGACACCATCAAGCTTTCAGACGATGGTTATGCCAATGCCTACTATCTATTGGAAAGGTTGAAGGGAGAGGCTTTTTTCCTGAGGGCATACAACTACATCGAAATGTTCAAGTATTATGGCGCCGTTCCGATTGTAACAAGGTCTTATGGGGCGACTGAAGATTTCAACCTTCCCAGGAATACTGTTGATGAAGTGGTGGCTTTCATCAAGAAAGACCTGGACTCTGCCATGAAATATTTGCCAGAAAACTATGCCAATTTCTACGGTCAGGATTATGCGAACTGGCAGGGCCGTGCAGTAAAGTCGACTTGTTTGGCTTACAAAGCAAAGGCACAATTGCTTTATGCCAGCCCGCTGCACAATCCAACCAACGATCTGGCCAGATGGAGAGAAGCGGCTGAGTTGTATGGCAGCTTCATCTCAAAATATGCTGCTATGTATGGCTTGGAAACCCAGGTCCAGAGGGCCTTTTTGGATCCCAACAGCAAAGAATCCATTTTTAACATCAGGGCTGCTACAGGGTTAAGTACCATTGATAGGAATCAGCGTCCTGCAGGATTTAAATTTTTTAGTGGTCCTGCCGCAAATCCAACCCAGGCCATGGTGGATGCATTCCAAATGAGAAATGGCAGGAGCATTACAGATGCAACGTCTACTTACAATCCTGCAAGACCATATGAAAACAGGGATCCAAGGTTTTATCAGTTCATCAACTTTAACGGCGCTACTTTGTCAGATAATCCTTCTGCAAGTACCTGGTCGGTAAGACAAGTGGAAACATTTGATGGCGGAAAGGATGCACAGCCAGTGGTCAATGCCACAAGAACTGGTTATTATGTCAGAAAATTCATGGACACAACACTGAACCTTGTTGCCAGCCAGACTTCATTCAGGCCTTATGTGTTGATGCGCTACCCAGAGGTTTTGCTGAGTTATGCGGAGGCTGTTAATGAAGCCTACGGGCCGTATGCATCTTCTACTGCTTCTTCATTGAAGGCTTCTGTTGCAGTTGAACAAATCAGGCAGAGGGCAGGATTGCTTCCATTTGCCTTGAGCACTGCGTTGACACAGGCGCAAATGCGTGACGCCATCGTTCAGGAAAGAAGGGTTGAACTGGCTTTTGAAAACCAGCGTTTCTGGGATGCCCGTCGTTGGAAAAAAGCAGAGCAATGGTTCAACGTACCAGCTGTTGGGGTGCAAATTACAAGGACTGGAACAAACACATTTACCTATAAGTATGCAGATGTTGAAACAAAAATATTCAATGCAAAAATGAACCTGTTCCCGATTCCTGATGCAGAGATCAGGTACAATCCCAAAATAAAGCAAAACCAAGGATGGTAGATTGATTTATTTTTTTGCTTTGACTAATTTCTTTTTTCCAAAAGGCAATTTTGCAATGATGGTTTCCCCTTTTCCTTTATCATTGGTGATGCTTTGGATGGTCCAGAGGTCGTTCAGGTTTTCACCATCGATGATGCTGCCACTGTAGTCTCCCCAGGACACACCATCTGTTGCACCTTTGCCTTCGCCCAATGAAATGATCTCACGGATTGTACCAGGATTGTCATTTCCCATCCGGTAGGCAACCCTGGGGCTGATGAAAGAATTGGCACTGGTTTCTTGAAATCCAATCAATACATCATTCTTTTTGTTGACCGCAAGGGTGGTTTGGATATAGTTAGAACTGTCATTGTTGATGAGTCCTGACTGTACGATTGTTCCGTCATTGGCGTTGATCTGGTGCCATTGAACAGCCGCATGATCATCCTTGTTGATTGCCTGTGAAAACCACAAATGATCATTTTGCAAAACAATGTTTTTGGGATTTCTGTCTCCGCTGGATACTTTTTGGGTTGTTCCTTTTTGTGGCGATTGGGGTGGGTATTCAATGAACTTGAGATGATGTGGTTGTTGTGATACAACCACTGCGTATGGAATTCCTTTCTCATCCTCTGCAATTTTTCTGATGATAAACTCCTTCCTTGCAATTTCAAAAAAATAAAGCGCTTCCGTATCATCCTGTCCAAAAACAGGATGGCCCAAGCTACCTTCAAAATGATAAATGGTTGCAGGTTGCCCCGCTTTGGCTTCAGCGGTTTTCAGGATAAAGGTTCTTTCTTTCCCCCCAGGAAATGAGTATCCAATCCATTTTTTGCTGTATCCAATTCCACCGCCATCAACACCATTTTGTGCAGGAACGGGATAAGTGTTCCAAGCTCCCAAGGGATTGTTGGTTTCAGAAACGGAAATATTGACCGGTTTTACTTTTGGCTTGTCGTAGTACCACCAAAGGTCAAAGACAAATACACTGTTGTGAACATCATAGAACATCTTGGGGTCAATGCCATTGTTGAAGCATTTCTGAGACACGCCCTGAATGAATTCTCCTTTTTTGTTGTAGATGATGAGCCCACTGTTGGTGCCATGCATCACGTATCCTCCACCGACTGCAATCTGTGGGTCAACCTGCCTGTTTCCGTCCATGGATCCGTTGAAGGCAAGCAGCCCATTGACCATGCCTGGGTTTCCCCCCTGCATTCTTTCAGGGCAGGATGCACTGTCATTAAAACTGGATTTGTGCATGGGTGCAATGATCTCTGTTCTGGATGGATACTGCCGGGTGTTCTGGCCTTTTCCACAAAGCATGATGATCATTGACAGAGAAAGACTCAATAAATATTTCATGGATTCTCTTTTGAGTACAGAAAATAATAAATTATTTCGTATTTCTAAGCCCTTTTCTTGTAAAATAGCAGATCTCTGGGTTTTAAAATTTTTCTGAAGCGCTTTGTAGGTGCAATGTTGTAAGCGCTGCAGAAAATTCGTTAAGGTTACCATGGAGTGCTGATACCCCATTGATCCTTGATTATCCTTCTTCTTATTTGTTTATATTTATTGCTGAATCTAGTTTTTCATCCGCTAAATCAGTTGATACACATGAAACAGTTGAAGTTGTCTGCATTGCTTGTTTTGTTGCTAACTTGTTTTGCTGCAAAGCCCGATGAAGTCAAGCGTGTGCTTGTGATTGGTGATTCAATTTCCATTGGATATACTCCTTTCATCAAAGCAGCTTTGTCTCCTGATGTGGAGGTGTCGCACAACCCAGGCAATGGTGGTTCAACCCTGCGAGGCTTGGAAAGCATGGAGAAATGGCTTGATAACAAGGATTGGGATGTTATCCTGTTCAATTTTGGCTTGCATGACATGGTACACAAGGATAGCAGTGAAAAATATGATGTCGTCAATGGCAAAATTGCTGTTCCGTTGAAGGAGTACAGGAAAAACCTTGAAGCGATTGCAGACAAGTTGAATGAAACAAAGGCTAAGGTGATTTTTGTTACAACCACCATGGTGCCTGAGGGGGCAAAGGGCCGCAAAACTGCATCTGTGGCCGAATACAATGAAGTGGCCCTAAAAGTGATGAAGAAGAAAAATATCCCCGTTGTTGATCTCTATCAACCTTCCCAGATAATTCATCCCAATAATTCAAAGCCCAAAGATGTTCATTATACCCCCAAGGGCTATGAATTACTTGCTGAAATTCTTGTAAAGGAAATCAAGCAAGCGTTGAAGGGATAGTCATTATTCATTATTTTTTCTGAGTATCGTATACATACGTTCTAGCCTGCAAAGCCAGATAGATTCGAACATTCTTGGCCAAGTAATTTAGTGGGATTTGGAAGCCTTTTTAATTTTTTGGGTCAATCATGGTATGCTTAAAATTTTTAATCATTCTGTGAAAACGGCAGCCAGACTTTCATTTGCCCTTGCTCCCTGTTGCACCAGGCATAATAAGGAATGGCGGTGATATTCATTTCCTGTTTTTTGCCAGGTACAGTTACCTTACAATTGATAACCCAAATTCCGTTGAGCAAATCGGTTTTGAATTCGGGGGTCACTGCAACAGGACCCAGCATAGCTCCATTACCTTCTTCGAAATATTTTTTATTATCTGTTTCTTCAATACAATATACAAGTGGACCCCGCATTATTACGACCTTTCCATGGGTATCCGCAATCCGTGAATTTCCCGCAATCAGCCTGGGATTCATGGGCAACGCTAGTTCCACGCTATCTCCCTTTTTCCACTTTCGTTTAATAACAGCATACCCGTTAACCATATTTATTTTTGGGATGCGGCTTCCATTGACTTTAATGATTACTGATTTTCCAGAATTTGGTTCACCATCAACATAATGATATAGGCCTCCCGGCAGTAATTGGTTTTGGGCCCATCCGGGTATCCGGATATACATGGCAAAATCGACGGGAGTTTCCGGATCAATCTTCAGGCTTACGGAACCTTCCCATGGATAACCAGTTTCCATGTTAAGATTGATTTCCTGGTTTGCCACGGAAATTTTTGCCTTATTGGCAATGAACTGATTGATATAAATTTCTTTATCCCGCTTGCCATAAATGGTGGATCCTATTTCAGGCAAAAAACGAACTATGTTAGAAGGGCAACAGGGGGGATCATCCCAGGTATTCCGTTTGTTTTTCCCTTGTGATTCAAGGGGATTGGTGTAGAAAAACCTATCACCACTTATTGAAACACCTGCTATGGCTGCGTTATACATGGTAAGCTCAACCAAATCAGCATATTTTGCATCGCCATACAACCCGGTCATTCTCCTGTTCCAAAAAGTTAGCCCTATACTGGAACAGGTTTCACAATATGCCCGGTCATTTGGGATCAGGTAAGCGGAACCAAATCCTTCATCATGAAACTGCCTGGTACCAACACCTCCGGTGATGTATAATTTTTTACCCACTATATCATTCCAAATAGAATCAAGCGCAGGCAGGTATTTTGTTTCTTTGGTTTCCATGGAAATGTCTGCCATTGCAGTATAGAGATAGGCAGCGCGCACGGCGTGCCCCACTGCGTAGTATTGCTGTGTAACTGGAAGGTGGTCCTGCATATAGGAAGGTGGTCGCCAGCGCTGTGGTGTATTTGCATTGGGATCACGATCAGGAGGAGCAACTTTTTCTGCTGTCATCCTTCTGGGATCCCCCCGTTCGTCAACAAAAAAAGTAGACAAATCAAGGTACTTTTTCTCTCCGGTAACTTTATAAAGTTTAATTAGTGCAAGTTCTATTTCTGGGTGGCCTGAGGTTTCTACTCTTTTATTGGGTCCAAACGCTGAAGCGATGTGGTCAGCACAAAGAATCGCAGCGTCCAGTAATTTACGTTTACCGGTTACCTGGAAATAGGCAACAGCAGCCTCCATCAAGTGCCCTGCACAATACAACTCATGCTTGCGGGGTACGTCTGTCCACTTCTTCGAAAGATCATTTGCAATCCAGTAGGTAAAAAGATACCCGTCAGATTGTTGGGCTGCCACAATCCGGTCAATCAAAGAATCTAAAATTGCTTCCAGTTCCGGATCAGGGGTATTGCTTAATGCATAAGCGGCTCCCTGAATTACTTTATAAACGTCTGAATCACCGGCAATATTACCCTTGTGTTTACCCTTCTTTTTTCCGGAAGCAATATCAAAATTATCCATAGAAGAGGCACATTCCTTTAAAGCTGACCTGATGCCAATTAATCGGTTTTTATCAATTTTTGGCTCCCAGAATTTGTCAGTAAGGGTTACCTTCTGATAAGAAACCTCTTCAATTTTTTTGACTGGTATTTTACTTTGTCCGTTATCAAATAATAAAAGCGTCTCTTCTTTTAATTGTGCAAATAATGAGTTTGCAATAAAAAGATGTACATAAAATAAAAACTGCGCTGGTTTCATTTTTTATTTTTTAAGTTCCTCAAAGTACTGCATAGACTTCTTCATTCTTGGGCCAATCGGGGTTAGAATTTGAGACAATATCGGATTTTATTTTTAGTCATATAGGGTCCGGGTATAAGGTCATTTTCGCGGAGGTATTGTTCTGGTGATTTTCTGCCCAATGCTCCATGCTTTCGATGGTTGTTATACCATTCATAATACCGTTTAAACCGTACGCAAACTTTAATAAAAAACCCATTGTAATAATTTTAATTACAATGGGTTGCAAAATATATCTGTGGTCCCGGCGAGAATCGAACTCACATCTAATGTTTAGGAAACATCTATTCTATCCATTGAACTACGGGACCAGCCTTCCTGCCAAAGCAGGGGCTGCAAAATTACTCAATATATTTTTTTAACAAAGCTTATTTTCATTTTAGTTTTAATTTGAAGGATAAATTGGTGATTAAATCGATTTTCAAGACATGCCTGCATGAAACTGATCCAGAAGCGCATATCAATATTGGTGGTTTTGGCCTTTTGCCTCAATCCTTCGTTTGGTCAGCAATACCAGGCGGTGCATGGCTCCAATTTTGCCGGTAGCCTGGGTATAATGAACAATCCAGCTTCAGCACTTTCCTCCCCATTGCCCTGGGACATCACCCTTTTGGGGCTTCAGCTCAAAAACAGCACCAATTTTTTCTATATCGAAAAATACGATCCTTCTGGAAAGGACCCACAATTGGCAGCCTGGATCCAGAATGGGGAGTACAAAAGAAGGCTGAATACGCAGTTCAACATGAACCTTTTGAACACCCGCATCAGAACATCCAACCGATCAGCCATTTCCTTTGGCATGAACATTCGATCAGCGTCTCTTGGCGGTTCATCCACCTATAATTTCATTGATACCATCCTTCTGCCCAATACCTTTCTCAAAGTTAACATGAACAACCAGCCGCTTGATGCATTTGTCAGGAGCAGCACCTGGGCAGAAGCCTATGGCAGCCTGGCTTTGAACCTGGCAGACAAGAAGCATTTCATTTGGAATGCAGGCGCCACCATCAAATCGAACATGGGCCTTGCAGGCATTCATGCTTCCATCACGAATGGCCAATTCAAGGAATATGTACGCCCTGTTAACAATCTATACGAGGTAACTACTGCAGAACTGAACCATGGCTATTCAGCCAATCTTGATTTTTGGGATCCGGCTGCTAGCACGAAGTCCAACCTAAAACGCTACAGAAGTCAATCTATTGGCGGAACATCTGTAGACCTGGGAATGGAGTGGATCATCAAGGACCAGCGAAACATAGAACTGTTTAACAACAAGAGCCAATACAGTTATACCTGGAAGTTTGGTTTGTCCATGCTCGACCTTGGCTATGCCCATTACAAGTATGGGCTTGAATCAGTGAAGACTTCAGGGGTGAAACCCAATATCAACGGAATTGTCCTGGCAAGAAAATTTGACTCAACCATTACCGGACTGGATGTCTTGAATGATTCCATTCAAACAGCAGTAGGCCAGTTCACTACGCTGGCAGGTGAATTCAGGATGAGTCATCCCACAAGAATAGTGTTCAATGTAGACAGACAGATAACAGACCTGATTTACATCAATGCGGAATTGTCAATTCCTATACAGGCACTGCCGGAAGCAAAATACATGCAGACGAAAGACTTGAATCTTTTAACCATTACGCCCAGGCGAGAAACCCAAAAATATGGGGTTTATTTGCCGCTCTCCATTACAAGGGATGGAAGTTTCTGGATTGGCGCAGCCGTAAAAGCGGGTCCTGTTTTGTTTGGATTCCACCGTGTTCCGATTGGCACCAAGACCTCTTATCAAAATGGTGGAGCCTATCTGGCGTATACCATCAGCCCCAGCGAAAAACTCAGAAAGCCCAAGGCCAAGATCATTGAATGCCCCAAGTAATTTAGCTGAGGATGCTCTTGATCACATTGCCGTGTACATCCGTCAGCCGGAACCGCCTTCCCTGGAACTTGTATACCAGCTGCTCATGGTCAATGCCCATGAGGTGCAACATGGTTGCCTGTAAATCATGCACATGCACCGGGTCTTTGATGATGTTGTATCCGAAGTCATCTGTCAATCCATGGCTGTAACCAGCTTTCACACCCGCACCTGCCATCCACATGCTGAAGCATTTGGGATGATGGTCGCGGCCGTATCCATCCTTTGTCAATTTGCCTTGTGAATAAACGGTTCTGCCAAATTCGCCACCCCAAACAACCAGTGTGTCTTCCAGCATCCCCCGTCTTTTGAGATCGGTGATGAGTGCAGCTGTGGGCTGGTCTATCTGTGAACATTGGTGGCGTATCCCTTGCGGCAGGCTTCCGTGGTTGTCCCAGCCTTGGTGATAGAGCTGCACAAAACGCACATCTTTCTCCAGGAGTTTTCTTGCCAGGATGCAATTGGCGGCATAGCTTCCATTCTCGCGGCTGTCTGGCCCATAGAGCTCGAAAACTTCGTTGGTCTCGTCGCTGGTGTCCATCACTTCCGGCACGGAGGTCTGCATCCTGTAGGCCATTTCATATTGGGAAATCCTGGCATTGACCTCAGGGTCGCTCCAGGCCTCATTCTGGACTTCGTTCAACTGTTGAAGGTAACCAAGCATCTCTTTCCTGTCAGCCCCGTCATAACCCTCAGGATCCTTCAGGAAGAGCACAGGGTCCTTGCCAGACCTGAACTGTACACCCTGGTGCTCGGAAGGAAGAAAACCATTCCCCCAAAGCCTCGCGTAGAGCGGTTGGTCCTTGGAGGCATTTTTTGAAATCAGCACAATGAATGCCGGCAGGTTTTTGTTTTCTGAGCCCAGTCCATAGCTCAGCCAGGAACCGATGGAGGGACGGCCGGGCAGTTGGTGCCCTGTCTGAAAAAAAGTAATCGCGGGGTCATGGTTGATCTGCTCTGTATACATCGACTTGATCAGGCAAAGTTCGTCCACCACCTGTGAAGTATAGGGAAGGAGTTCGCTCACCCAGGTCCCACTTTTTCCCTGTTGTTTGAAACCATAAAAAGAGGGTACAACAGGAAGGGAAGATTGGTTGGCACTCATTCCCGTCAGCCTTTGGCCCTTGCGGATGGAATCAGGCAGCTCGGTTCCAAAAAGATCGCGGAGTTTGGGCTTGTAGTCAAATGTTTCAAATTGGGAAGGCCCACCTGCCATAAATAGAAATACCACCCTTTTTGCTTTTGGGGCGATGGTGGGCAAGGCCGACATGATCTGTTCTTCCATGGTAGCTGCGGTCGCACCCAATGGGGCGATGAGCTGCTGAAGGGCGATGCCGCCCATGCCCATGGCGGTTTTGTTCAAAAAATTTCTGCGGTCAATGTTTTGATAAAGCCCCTTTAGGTCTGCTGCACCAAGTCTTTTTTCTGCGTGATGATGACCCATGGCTTTATCGTTTTGTTATTGTAGCGTCAGAATTCATGATCGTGCTGGCCACTACAGCATTCGCTGCAACCAGTGGTTTGTCGAGTTGGGTATTGACTTTATACAACCCCGCAGACAACCATCCTTTTGTCTTTTCAGGGTTCATCCTGAACTTGTCCAACTCCTGTTTGTACAAGGCTTTCAGGATGTCCAGCTCTTTTGCAGCAGGGTATCTTCCCGTAAGTTTCCGGTATGTTTTGGTGATGGCAATGTCCTGGTTTGATTCCTTGCTCATCGCTTCACCCAATACTTTTGATGCTTCGATATAGGTAGGATCATTCAACAAGACCAGCGATTGAAGGGGAGTATTCGTCTTCTGCCTGCGCGACAAACAAGCGCTTCTTTCAGAGGCATCAAAAGTGGCCATGGTAGGGTTGGGGACGGTCCTTTTGGCAATGATGTACAGGCTTCTCCTGTACACGGCATCTGTGCTGTCAGCCACGTAGGTGGAGCTGTTGATCTCCCACAATCCGGCAGGTTGGTATGGTTTGATGCTGGGTCCTCCAATTTTTTTGTTGATCAGCCCGCTGGCGGTCAGCACATTGTCCCGCATCATCTCTGCCGTAAGCCGGTTGGCGGGGCCTCTGGCCAATAGCCTGTTCTCAGGATCCAGTTCTCTGAGTGCAGGAGACGCATAAGAATCCTGTTTATAGGCAGAAGACATGACCAGTAGTTTGACCATTTTTTTCAGGTCCCAGCCAGATTCCTGCAGTTCTACTGCAAGCCAATCCAGCAGGGCCGGATGGCTGGGTAGCGCACCCTGGTTGCCAAAATCTTCGCTGGTTTTTACAATGCCAATGCCGAAAAATTGCTGCCACAACCTGTTGATCACTACCCTTGAGGTCAGCGGATGGTTTTCATTGGTCAGCCATTTTGCCAGGCCCAACCGGTTCCTGGGATAGGAAGCAGGGAAGGCGAGTACCTCGGCAGGCGTATTGGGAAATACCTGAGAGCCAGGCTGGTCGTATTGTCCACGGTTCAGGATGGTTGTCTTTTTGGGTACAGCCATCTCTTCCATCACCATGATCTGCTTGACTTTTGCCACTGAATCATTGAGGCTCCTCCGCAATTTTTTCAATACTTCCAGGGATGATTGTACTGCAGGTGCCACAGCCATGGTATAATAACCAGACAGCAATTCTTTTTCTATGGAATTCAACTGGTCTTTTGTTTTTCCTTTCAATTGCCCCCAGCTTTTTTTATTGGCCAGGATCCCCAATTCAAAAGGGGTCAAGAGCCTGTTGTAAACGGCCACATCATCAACCCTTCCTCCCTTGAAACCCACGCCACGCCACCATCCGCCAATTTGCAGGCCCGGTTCTTTTTTTCTGTTGAACAGGATATCCTTGTAGAGTTTATCGATGACCACCGTCATGGGAAGCTGGTCTCCGTTCTGGTGAAGGTTGAATCCTGATGCCTTTGAGGATCCATCATAGGTGAGGCTGAGTTGGATCCATTTTTCGCGCGGCACTTCTGTTTCAGATAGTTTGATGATGGCATTGGAAGGCGCACTATGGGCCATCAATATTTCAAGGCGATTGTTTTTGAGGTAAACATGAAATCCCTTGAAGTTGTACAAACGTTCTCCTTCATTTTTGTGGAAGATCACGCCCTCTTTCATGTCTTTGGGAATCCAAACCCACATGCCAATGGTGAAAGGTTCTGCACTGCTGAAAACACCTGCAGGGCTGAGGTCCAGATAAACATCCCCATTGAGCGCAATCACCTGTGCCCCGCGTCCGGAGCTGAATGAGGGTTTGTCTCCACCTGCACCAGCTTCATGCTTCATGGCACCTTGCTGGGCGGTATCCATCTTGTTGACCAGGTTGCCATCCAATTCAAAAAAAGCGTTCAATCCATTTTGGGGGATGGTTTCATTGGCAAGCCCTTGATAGGAATTGTTGTTGATCCATGTGTTGAAACCTTCAACAGCATTGGCTTTCTGGAGGGATGTTTGCTTTTCTGCTTCAACAATTTTTCCTTTTACTGCACGGATGATTTCCTCCTGCTGCTCTGTGGGCAACAACAAGGTTGGCGTTGGCAAATCATCATTCCAGGCAATTTGTCCTGCTTCAGCCACATTGTTGAAAAAGCTGAACATCTCATAATAATTCTTCTGTGAAACAGGGTCGTATTTGTGGTCATGGCAACGGGCACATCCCACAGAAAGGGCCATGAAGGCATCTCCCATGGTATTGGTGCGGTCCATCACATATTCGGTCTGGTATTCCAGTTCAACGATTCCACCTTCCATGTTCTGCTGGTGGTTCCTGTTGAAGGCAGTGGCAATCAACATGTCGCGCGTGGGGTTGGGCAACAGGTCCCCAGCCAATTGCTGATGAATAAACGTATTGTAAGGCATGTTGATGTTGAAGGCATTGATGACCCAATCCCGGTACGGAGACATGTCCCGCAGGCGGTCAACGGTATAGCCATGGGTATCCGCAAACCTTGCAAGGTCCAGCCATTCAGCGGCCATCCTCTCGCCATAATGTTTTGACTGCAACAAGCGATCCACCTGCTTTTCATAAGCATTGGGCGAAGGGTCTTGCACAAAGGCATCGATTTCCTCCAGCGTTGGCGGAAGTCCCGTAAGGTCCATGCTCACCCTGCGCAGGAGCAACTCCTTTGTAGCCTGTTTTGAGGGCTGGAGATTGTTCTGCTGCAGTGTAGAAAAAACAAAATGATCAATAGGGTTTGTGCCATTCAATGATGCAGAAATGGGAGGGATGGGTTTTTTGCTTGGCTTCACAAAAGCCCAATGGGGCTGGTATACAGCGCCCTCTTCAATCCATTTGATCAGGTAGGCCTTTTCCTTTGCAGAAAGGGCAAGGTGCGATTTCGGCGTGGGCATTTTGTATTCTGGATCAGCAGAAATAATCCGGTGAAACATTTCACTTTTTGCCAGCTTTCCAGGAGCGACGGCTACTTTCCCCGGGCTCTCAGGCAGCAGCCCATAGGCTCCTGTTGACTGGTCAAGCCGCAGGCCTGCTTTTTGTTTTGCCTTGTCAGGGCCATGGCAGGCAAAACATTTATCAGAGAGGATGGGCTTCACATGCTGGTTATAATCCATTGGGGTATTGATCTTCCTGTATTCAGCTGCTACGTCTGCAGGAAGCTTCGGCAGATCATTTTGCGCTGGAGCAAGAATGAACAGGCTGGGAACCAATGGGATGATATACTTCAGCATCAAATCATTTTTTTGTTGAATCAGGTTTTCTAAAAGCAAATCCACCGGCTTCGATGGTCAGGTTCGGCAATGCCTGCTTGAGTTTCGCTATCCCCTCCGCTGTTGCATTGGTCTTCCACAAAAACAGGTTCTTGAGGTTCTTGCAGGCAACAAGTTTTTCCAATCCTTTGTCTGAAACCGCCGTGCCATAAAGGTTCAACTGTTCCAGGGACTGCATTGATGTGAGTTGATCCATCCCTTCATCGGTAACCTTGGTTTTTTCGAGTTGAAGCTGGCGCAGGTTGGTGAACTGCTTTATTTTTTGCAGGTCCTGGTCGGTTATAGGCTGGTTGGTGAGTTTCAATTGTACTACCTGCTCTTTCAATTCCATCGCCTGATCCAACATTGTGCTGTTGAAGTTTTTCAGGTTTACAAAATTCAGCGAGAGTCCATTGGAGCCAGATTGTATAGGGGTAACAACCACATTTAATTTTTTGATGGCATCAATGTTGATTGGATTGGCTGCAGCAATGCTGATTGTTTTTGTTGGGACAACCGTTGCGGTTTTTTCAACTGCAGGTGGGGGCGTAGGTTCCACAGCTTGAGGAACTGTTTCAGTTATCTTGATAACAGTTGATGAAACTGTAGTTTTGGCGAAGGGGTCAGCCATTTTGACCCAACGATGAATGATGGCAATCTCTGCGGCACTGGGTTGTTTTTTGCCCTTGGGTGGCATATGGTCTTCATCTTCCAATGGCAAGAGCATGTTGGTATATAGCTTGCTGTTATCGGCATCTCCGGCCGTCAATACAGCACCATTCTTACCACCTTTTTTGATAAAATCCTCTGAATCGAGTCTCAGTCCGCCTTTCTTTTTGATTTTAGAATGGCAGGTATAACATTTGCTTTGAAGAATGGCCACCACCTGGTCTTCGTAAAGAGAAATTTCTCTTGGGGCTTCTGTTTTTTCAAGAATAGCATCGGCCTTGGGTAGTTCTGTGGATGTTTTCACTGTTGAATCTATCATCACCACAGCCTTAGTATTTTCTTCATCAACAAGACCGAAAAAATAATCTTCACCGTGGGTCATGGTTCCGCCCAGGTGCCCTGCAACGGCCATCACGGAACAGGTAATCCATACCAGCAGTCGCCTGTATTGGGCAATAAAATAGGACAAGAATCCCAATGCGCAGGTTGCAATGCCTGTCCATTGGTGCTTTTGCACCAAATCAAGATCGTATTCACCTGATCCTGAAAGCAAATACCCCGCAATACAGGTAACAAGTGCTGAAATCGCACCAGTCAACAACGCATAAGACAATGCGGCATCAAATTGTTTTCTTTTTTCAGCACCGAACAGGCTGATGATAAAAGCAAAGGCAAAAATACCAATGGGAAGATGAACCAATAACGGATGAAGGTGTCCGATCAGTGCTGTGTTGATGGAAGACAAAAATTGAAAATCACCCACGTTGATTAAAGTGCTTTTTTCATTTTAACAAGCTCAATCCTGGTGTCTGTCACTTCCAGTATTTCAAATTCGAATTTACCGATAATGATCTTCTCTTTTTGTTTTGGGATCGATTCATTGTGGTGAATAATATATCCGGAAACGGTTTCTGATAGGTTCATCTCCAGACCAAGGTGGTATTTTTCATTGAGTGGCTCAATTTCAAGCCTTCCGGAGAACTCATATTCATCCTCACCCACCTCTCGCTCGGTCAGTTCCTCAATATCATATTCGTCTTTGATTTCGCCAAACAATTCTTCCAGCAGGTCCTCCATGGTGATGATGCCTGAAGTACCTCCGAACTCGTCCACCACCCATGCCATGCTCTTCCGCTCCTTGATGAGCAGGTTCATGAGGTCTGTAGCCGTCATGCTTTCTGGCACTGCAGGAATGGGAAGCATGATCGAATGGATGTTCTCCGGATTTTTGAACAAGGAAATCTGGTGCACATAACCAACAATATTGTCAATGTTTTTTTCATAGACCACCAGCTTGCTGAGGTTGGTATCGATGAACCTGGTTTTCAATGTTCCAATGGATTCATGCACGCTGATGGCCTCGATTTCTTTTCTTGGCACCAGGCATTGGCGAATCTTGACATAGGGTAAGGTCAGTGCGGCCTCAAACAATTCCTTGTTCATTTCCTGGCTTTCAAATTCCTTGTCATCCCTTTGCTGGATGAAGTTTTCAAGCTCCAGCCTTGTAAAATTGCTCTTGTTTTTCCTGATGTGTACATTCACCAGGTTCTTCAGGATCCATTCAGAGAGGGAAACAAAATAATTGGCGATGGGATAGAAAATATTGTAAAAGAAGCGCAGCAGTGGCGCAAGAAAGAACATCAAGGTGTCGGCCTTTGACCTGAAAATGGCCCGGCAGAAAAAGAAGTATATCATGAAGGCCCCCGTTGAAACCACCAGGTCAAAAAGAATCCTGATGTACAGAAAATAGGGCACAAAATCTTGCGACAAGTAACTCTCTGTTGTTTTCCAAAGAGGGGTCAGGAATTCATCCACCAAAAGGCCATAAATAACAAGGGTGATGATGATGCCCACAATCATGGCACTGATGAACTTTGCAGGCTCATCAAGGTAAGCGGAAAGGGTATAAGCGCTTTTTGAACGCTGTTTTTTGCGCAATTCAATTGATAGCCTGTTCAGTGACACAAAACCAACTTCCACTCCGGCAAAAAAACCTGCCAGCAAGAAAGCAATCAAGATGCCAGACAATAATAGCGTACCCATAGTGTTTATTTAGGAATGAGCATTCCTCCTTTACTAACCAAGAAACTTGGCAATCATTTCGGTCACTTCGTTCGTTGCCCTTTCAAGGTCATCGTTCATGATTACCTTGTCAAAGCTATCCCTGTATTCCATTTCCTCTTTGGCCTTGCTGATCCTTGTGTTGATGTGTTCGGCCGATTCGGTTCCCCTCCTCATCAGTCTTTCTTGCAAGATCTCGATGGATGGCGGCTCGATGAAGATGGTCAGTACCCGTTCACCAAACATTTTTTTAACATTCAAGGCACCTTTTACGTCAATATCCAATAAAGGTGTTTTGCCTTCACTCCATATTCGCTTCATTTCATCAACAGTAGTACCATAGTACATTCCAGGGTATACCATCTGCCATTCAACAAACTGGTCCTTGTTGATTTTATCCTTGAATTGTTCTTCTGTAAGAAAAATGTAGTCAACCCCATCTGTTTCACCGCCACGGATTTTTCTGGTGGTGGCGGACACGCTGAAAGAGAGCTGGTCGGCCATGCCCGCAAGCAGTTTTGTTTTGATGGTTGTTTTGCCTGCACCTGATGGTGCCGTTAGGATGATGATCTTGTGCTGTTCTGTTTCATGCATGGTGTCTGGATCTTCAAAAGCTTTCATCAAAGTCAATATGACTTTAGGCGCTTACTTGAAACGCTTTTTCCCGAATTTCTGAGGGGGCCTGTTTTTGCCTGCTCCAATACCATTGCCTCCTCCCGTGCTGGGACGGTTGCGTTGTTGAAATCCACCGCCTTTGCCACGTTTTTGGAACCGGTCATCCTGCTCCCTGTAAGCCCTCACAAATGGGGTGCTGGTAAACTCAAGCTGTCCTTTTGTGATGGCGTTCAATTCACTCCTGATGCTCTCATCAGGGATGAGCTCCTTGTGCCAGGTATTGTAGGCCAGCTTCATGTAATAGGCGATGATATGGGAGAAACCAGATCGCTTTTCCTCGTTCTCTTCGGCCATGGCCTTGGCAATTACCAGTTCAAGGTGTTTTCCAAGGTGATAATATTTGGGATGTCTTTTAGGGTAGGGCAAAGGCTTTGGCCTTGCCATCAGTAACTCCCTTGTTGGAACCGGGTAGGGGGTTTCCACTTCCAGTTTGAAATCTGAAATCAAATAAAGATGGTCCCAGAGCTTGTGCCTGTAATCCTCGATGTTCTTGAGTTGCGGATTGATGAAGCCCATCAATTCTATGACTGCCTGCGCATTGCTTAGTCTTCTTTCCTTGTCTTCGATTGAAAGGATATGCCCCACCATCTGCTGCACATGCCTACCATACTCCTTCATCACAAGGTGACTTCGATTGGTATTGTATTCCATTATTGTCTTTTGAGAGCAACAAAAATAAGGTTTATGGGGCGATTTTGAGAATATTTTGCTTTTTGAAGGTTTAGGGGTTTAGGGTGTTGGCTTTTTTTTAGTCCATTGATAATTCCTGAAATGGAGCAAGTTAATCTGCTTGACCAGGACGTTGGCTTCTTTCTATGCTTCCAATTTCTCAAATGAAAAAACCATTTTATTCAAAATTGGCAAAAAATTCATCCATTCTAAGGTGCAATAAACGCCCAGAATTTGTATTTCCCCCAACCGCTAACCCCCTAAACCCTCACATAAACCTTCCTCTTGTCCATGATATACCCCACCAACCAGCAAACCATCATCAGCGCAATCGAATACAGCAGTGCGCCCCAAGCGCCGGGTGTAATTTTTTGAAAGAAATCCTTGCTGATGACGGCGGTCAGGCTTCTGCCATCCGCATCCTTGATCAGGTTGAAGGTCTTTGGAATAAAGCTGGAGAGAACGTAAATGAAAAGTGGATTTTTTCCGAAAACTTCAAAAAAATAATTGCCTGTCCGGAAGCTTGTCTTGGCATTCAGGTAGACCAATGATCCAATCAACAACAAGGAGATACCACAGGTATACAAAACATAAGAACTGGTCCAGATTTTTTTGTTGATGGGGAAAACATAGTTCCAGCAATAGGCGATGGCCATCAGTGCAGCACCCGCCAGCAATACTTTTGCAATGCCCTCATAATCCTTGCCCTTTTCGCGCAGCAATACACCCGCAAAATAACCAATGATCACATTTACTGCAGCCGGGAAGGTGCTCAGGAATCCCTCCGGTTCAAATGGAACTCCTTCACCCTTGTACATGTGGAGATCGGAAGAGCGTCGTGTAGGGAAAGA